>Ga0302320_10004527_pt1 | contig 31566 bp, 28 predicted proteins | sample Bog_T0_3_FD_202130 | JGI IMG/M metagenome (GOLD analysis project Ga0302320, IMG submission 202130) | Peat permafrost microbial communities from Stordalen Mire near Abisko, Sweden - Bog_T0_3 | ecosystem: Environmental > Terrestrial > Soil > Wetlands > Peat | place: Sweden: Abisko, Stordalen Mire... | reverse complement strand
GTCTTACTGCGCTAAAGAGTCGCCATGTCTATGACGCCATCAAACGCAGTTTCGAATCGCGGCCGGCGCTGGCTTGTCGGCGCATTTGCCGCCCTGATCCTCGCGGGCGGCGTTGTATGGCTGCGAAGCGGCTCCGGCGGGGCCTCCACAAGGGCGTCCGCGGGAGGCAGGACCTCCGCCGTCCCCGTCACCATTGCTCCTGCGCTCAGAAAAGACGTGGAAATCACCCTGAACGCGATCGGAACGGTGACGCCCGTTTGCATGGTGACAGTCACCAGCCGCGTCACGGGTGTCCTCCAGGAAGTGCACTTCAGCGAAGGCCAGCTCGTGAAGCAAAACGACCTGCTGGCGGTGATCGATCCGCGGCCCTACCAGGCTGCCCTCATGCAGGCCCAGGGCCAGCTCGAACGGGACAAGGCCATGCTGGCAAACGCGCGGATCGACCGCGAACGCTACCGGACGGCCTTCCAGGAGCACGCCATTTCCGAGCAGCAGCTGGCGACGCAGGAGGCCTCCGTCGGCGGTTTCGAGGGCACCGTGAAGCTCGACCAGGGCAACCTCGATGCGGCCCAGGTCAATGTCGATTACACGCGGATCACCTCGCCGATCGACGGGCGCGTGGGGCTGCGGATGATGGACCCGGGCAACATCGTTTCGGCGAACGGGACGAACGGCCTGGTCACGATCTCGCAGCTGAAGCCGATCACGGTCGTCTTCACCCTCGCCCAGGATTTCCTGCCGGACGTGGCCCGGGAGATGCGCGGCGGCCGGCCGATCCGGGTGGATGCCTTTGACCGGACCCGGCAGCAGCCGATCGCGCAGGGGGAATTGCTCACGATTGACAACCAGATCGATCCGGCCACCGGCACGATGCGACTCAAGGGCATTTTCCCGAACGAGGACACGGCCCTTTGGCCGGGGGAATTTGTCAACCTGAGGCTGATTGTCGGTGTCAGGGAGAATGCGGTGACGGTGCCTGCGCGCGCCGTCCAAAGCGGGCCCAACGGAAGCTACCTGTTTGTCGTCAGGCCGGACATGACTGTCGAGATGCGCGACGTGGTCGTCGCCCAGACCGAGCCTGACATCGTGGTCATCGGCAAGGGGTTGGCCGCGGGCGAGCGCGTGGTCGTCGACGGCCAATACAGGCTCGAGCAGGGCACGCAGGTCGTCCAGCAGGGGACGGCGGCCGCTCCGACCCGAAGCTGAGCGGTTGCCCCCGCGCCGCGCGAGTCCAGCCAAGCATTCAGCCGCACTCAAATTTCCGTGAACGTCTCCCAGCCTTTTATCACCCGTCCGATCGCGACGACACTCCTGATGCTGGGCATCGTGGCCTTCGGCCTGACGGCCTACACGCTGCTGCCCGTTGCCGCGCTGCCGACGGTGGATTTTCCCACGATTCAGGTATCGGCCAGCCTTCCGGGCGCCAGTCCGGAGACGATGGCCTCCTCGGTCGCGACTCCGCTCGAGCAGCAGTTCGCCGCGATTCCCGGCCTGAGCCAGATGACCTCGACGAGCGGCCTGGGGGGCACCTCGATCTCGCTGCAGTTCATCCTGAGCCGCAACATCGACGGCGCCGCCCAGGACGTCCAGACGGCCATCAACGCGGCGGGAGGCCTCCTGCCGAAGAACCTGCCCAACCCGCCCACCTACAGGAAGGACAATCCTACGGAGCGGGCGATCCTGATCTACGCGGTGCACTCCGACACGCTGGCGCTGAACAAGGTCGACGAGTACGCCTACACGATCCTCGCGCAGAAGATGTCTGCCATCCAGGGGGTCTCGCAGGTGACCATCGCCGGCCAGCAGAAATACGCCGTGCGCGTGCAGGTCGACCCGGACGCCCTGGCGGCGCGGGGGATCGGCCTCGAGGACGTGCGCAACGCCCTTGTCAACACCTCGACGGACCAGCCCAAGGGCAATCTCGAGAATGCCCACCAGTCCTTCACGCTGGACACGAACGACCAGCTCACCGACGCCCGGGGATTCAACCAGGTGATCGTGGCCTACCGGAACGGCGCGCCGGTGCGAGTCGCCGACATCGGCGAAGCCGTGGACTCCGTCGAGCAGGTCCGCCAGGGCGCGTGGTTCGGAGGCAAGCGTGCGGAGCTGCTCATGGTGCGGCGCTCCCAGGGCGCCAACACGGTGGACGTCGTCGACCAGATCAAGGCGCTTGTGGACCAGCTGCGAAAATCGCTGCCGCCCGGGGTCAAGGTCGACCTCATGTCGGATCGGTCCGACACGATCCGGACCTCCGTGTCCGACGTGCGTTTCACGCTCATCCTGACGATCTTTCTCGTCGTGATGGTGATCTTCCTCTTCCTGCGCAAGATGTGGGCGACCATCATCCCCGGGATCGCCGTGCCGATCTCGATCATCGGCACCTTCGGTGTGATGTACCTGCTGGGTTACAGCCTCGACAACCTTTCGCTCATGGGCCTGTCGATCGCCGTCGGTTTCGTGGTCGACGACGCGATTGTAATGATCGAGAACATCGTCCGCTACATCGAGGCCGGGGACACGCCGATGGAGGCGGCGCTCAAGGGCTCCGGCCAGATCGGCTTCACGATCATTTCGATCAGCGCTTCGCTGGTCGCCGTCTTCATTCCGCTTCTGTTCATGAGCGGCATCATCGGGCGCCTGTTCCGCGAGTTCGCCGTGACGGTGACCGCGGCCGTCCTCGTTTCGGCGGTGGTCTCGCTGACCCTGACCCCCATGATGTGCGCTCATTTTCTGACGCGCGAGGATGAGAACATCGGCAAGGGGCGGTTCAACCGGGCTGCTGACGCGTTCTTTGCGGGAATGGTCCGGCTGTACGACAGGGGCCTTGGCTGGGTGCTGCGGCACCAGTTTCCGACGCTCATGACCACCCTGGGGCTGCTCGGTCTCACCCTGTTCCTGTACATCGTCATCCCCAAGGGCTTCTTCCCGCAGCAGGACACGGGCTTCATCTTCGGGGAGGTCGACGGGCGCCAGGACACTTCTTTTGAGGGGATATCGGCCTTGACCCACGCGGTCGCCGACAAGGTCATCAGCGATCCGGCGGTCAGCGGCGTCATGGCGTTTGGAGGTGCCGGCGGCAACGGGACCGAGAATGCCGCCCGGATGTTCATCCAGTTGAAACCCCTGAAGGATCGCGACGCATCGGTCGACCAGGTCATCCAGCGCCTGCGGCCGAAGGCGGCGCAGGTGACGGGCGCCAAATTCTTCATGCAGGCGGGCCAGGACATAACCGTCGGCGGGCGCTCGGCCCGCACTCAGTTCCAATACACGCTCACCGACACCGATATCGACGAATTGAACCATTGGGCGCCGATTTTCGAGCAGACGATGGAGAAGATTCCGGGACTGCAGGACGTGGCCTCCGACCAGCAGACCGCGGCGCCCCACATCGCGATCGACATCGACCGCGACGCCGCTTCGCGGCTCGGCATTTCACCCCAGCTGATCGACGACACGCTCTACGATGCCTTCGGTTCGCGGCAGGTCGGCACGATCTTCTCGTCGACAAACCAGTACCGGGTCGTCCTCGAGGTCCAGCCGCAATTTCAGACCGACGCCACCGCGCTATCGAAGCTTTACGTCATCGCGGCCGGCGGGGCGAGGGTTCCGCTCAGCGCCTTCGCGCATTTCACCTCGAAGCTGGAGTCGCTGTCCATCAGCCACCAGGGGCAGTTCCCGGCCGTCACCCTGTCGTTCAATCTGGGGCCGGGGACGGCGCTCGGGGACGCCGTTGACGCGATCGACCGCATGAGGACGGAACTCAAGGCCCCGGACACTGTTCAGGGCACCTTCCAGGGCACCGCCCAGGCGTTCCAGGATTCGCTTTCCTCGACGCCGCTTCTGGTCCTCGCCGCCGTCGCCGTCGTCTACATCGTCCTCGGGATGCTCTACGAAAGTTACATCCATCCGATCACGATCCTTTCGTCGCTGCCGTCGGCCGGCGTGGGCGCCCTGCTGATGCTGATGCTCTTCCGCTACGATCTCAGCGTGATAGCGATCATCGGCATCATTCTTCTCATTGGCATCGTCAAGAAGAACGCTATTATGATGATCGATTTCGCCCTGGAGGCCGAGCGGAGCGAGGGCAAGAGCCCGCTGGAGGCGATCCACGAAGCCTGCCTCCTTCGTTTCCGCCCGATTATGATGACCACCATGTCGGCGCTCCTCGGCGGGCTGCCGCTGGCGGTCAGCCACGGAACCGGCTCGGACCTGAGGCGGCCGCTTGGCATTGCGATTGTCGGCGGCCTGCTGGTCTCCCAGGTCCTGACGCTGTACACGACTCCCGTCATTTATCTCTACCTGGACCGAGCGGCCGCGAAGATCGGATCGCTGCGCAGGCGAAAGGGACGCGAGGCCGGTCTGCCGGACGCGGCTGCGGGCTCGCCTGCCTGTCCCGACGCTTGAACCTCCGCATGAACGCTGTGTCTCATCGCCTGCCATCTGCCCCATTGTTGCGCCTTCCCGGGCGTCCTTGGGTCGCGCTGGTCCTGGCGCTCGGTTGCGCCTCCTGCAACCTTGCGCCTGCCTACCGGCCCCCGCCTGTCGCCGTCCCTGCGGCCTTCAAGGAGGGTCCGCCGCCTGCCGCCGGCGGGGCGCAAACCTGGCAGCCGGCAAGCCCGGGGGACGATTCGGCGCGCGGCGCATGGTGGGAGGCCTTTGGAGACCCGGCCCTGAATGCCCTTGAGGGGCAGGTCCGCGTTTCGAACCAGACAATCCTGGCTGCGGCGGCAAATTTCCGGGCATCGCGTGCGCTCGCCGTGCAGGCGCGGGCCAGTCTCTTTCCCATGGCAACCGGTGCCGCCTCGGTGGCGCGCGCGCGACCGTCGCAGTCAACCGCCAGCAGCCCGGGCGTGCCGGTGGCCACCGCGAGCCAGTTCGACCTGCCGCTCGACGCCTCCTACACCCTCGATCTCTGGGGCCGGCTTAGAAATGCCTACGCCGCGAGCGCTGACACGGCCCAGGCGAGCGCCGCCGATCTTGCGACGGCGACCCTGGGCATCCAGGCCGAGCTGGCGGACGACTATTTCGCGCTTCGAGCCGTCGATGAACAGCGCCGGATCTACGCGAATACGGTCGCCTCTTACCAGCAGACACTGGATCTGACGCGAACGCTTGTGAAAAGCGGCATCAATTCCGACGAGGACCTGGCAACCGCCCAGACCCAGCTCGACACCGTGGTGGCCCAGGCGACGGACCTCGGCGTGACCCGCGCCGGGCTCGAGCATGCAATCGCCGTCCTGATCGGACGATCGCCGTCGGTCTTCTCGATTGCGACGGCGCCTTTCGAGCCCCACGCCCCGGATGTTCCGGCGGGCGTTCCCTCCGGTCTCCTGCAGAGACGGCCGGACATTGCCGCCGCCGAGCGCCGGGTCGCCGCGGCCAACGCGCAGGTCGGCGTGGCGCGGACGGCCTATTTCCCAAACATGGCACTCGGGGCCTCGGCCGGTTATGAGGCCGCGAGATCCTCCACCTGGTTCGACTGGCCAAACCGATTCTGGTCGGTGGGGGCCCAACTCGGGGGCACGATCCTCGATGCCGGAGGTCTGCGGGGCGTCAATGAGCAGGCGCAGGCCGAATACGACCAGGCCGTGGCAAGCTACCGGCAGACGGTCCTCGGCGCATTTCAGGCGGTCGAGGACAATCTCGCCGCCATGCGTATTCTGGCCCAGGAAGCCGGGCGGGAACGGACGGCTGTCGCCTCAGCCACTCATTATCTTGGGCTCACGCTCACCCGCTATCGGGCCGGAATCGACAGTTCGCTCAATGTGGCGACGGCGCAGACGATCGTCCTGACCAACCGCCAGGCCGAGGTGCAGATCCAGCTTCGCGAGGTTCAGGCAAGCGTCGCCCTCGTGATTGCGCTCGGCGGCGGCTGGGATTCGTCCATGCTCCCGGCAAAGCGGGATCTGTCCGCCCGCCAGGGCAGATGGACGCCCGCTAGCGCCTCACCGGCGCCGCAGTCCGAGCCGGTCGCTTCGGCCAACCAGTAGAAAAGACCTCAAACCAGTAGAAAAGACCTCAGGCCTCCAGTATTGAAATCCGCTTGGGCGGATTTCAATACTGGAGGCCTGAGGTCTTCTCAGAACAGCCCGAGCAGAAGCGACGGGAAGATGCCGAGGATGATGACGGCCAGGGCGGCTGCCACGAGGGTCGCCAGGGCGACCGGGGAAACGGCGATCGGCGCGGGGTTCGCGGGCGCGGGGGCGACGAAAGCCTGCTTCACAACGATCAGGTAATAGTAAAGGGCGACGGTGCTCAAAAGGATGGCGGCGACGGCCAGCCATCCGGCGGGGCCTGCGACTCCGCCGAGTTTCAATGCGGCCGCAAAGACGGCGAACTTACCGAAAAAGCCGGCCAGCGGAGGCACACCCGCGAGCGAAAGGATGAAGATGAGAAGGCACCCGGCCAGCAGGGGGGAACGGCGGCTGAGCCCCGCCAGGCCGGCGATTTGCAGGCTTCCGCCCGTCCGCTCGAGTACTCCGACGATACCGAACGCTCCGGCCGTCGCCAGGCCGTAGGTGGCTGCGTAGTAGAAAACGGGCCCGGGTCCGGATGATCCGACGACGATCACGCCGAGCAGCAGGGCGCCTGCATGGGCGATCGCCGAATAGGCGAGGAGCCGCCTGAGACTCGTCTGGGCAAGGGCGGCCAGGTTGCCGAGCAGGAGCGAGGCCCCGGACAGAATGGCGAGGACCGGGAGCCAGCCTGCTCCTGAACGGGCTGAGGAGACCTCCCCGGCGACCGCCCCGAGCCCCGGCCAGAGCAGCCGGGTGAAAAGCACAATCCCCGCAAGCTTCGAGCCGGAGGCGATCAGCGCGGCCGAGGGCGCCGGGGCGCCCTCATAGACATCCGGCGCCCAAAGGTGGAAGGGAGCCGCGGCCGCCTTGAATCCGAAGGCCACGAGCACCATGACGAGGGCGACAGTGAGAAGTGGGCTCGGGCCCTGCCGGGCGAGCACGATCGCAATCTGGGTCAGGTCTATTGTTCCGCTTAGCCCGTAAATGAGGCTGAATCCGAAAAGCAGGAATGCGGAGGAAATGGCTCCGAGCAGGAAGTACTTCATCGCGGCCTCCGCCGACTTGGGGCTGGAAAGGTCGAATCCGGCGAGGACGTACAGCGAAAGGCTCGCCAGTTCCAGCGCGAGGAAGGCCAGGAGAAGCTGCTGCGCCGCGGCCATGAGCGTGAAGCCGGCGGTCGCAAAAAGGATTATGGCGCAGTATTCGGCGGGGCGCCGCGGCACGGCGGCCCCGGCTGAAACGCCCAGGACCACAAGCGTCAGGCAGAGGAGGGCGGCGCGCGCGGCGGTGCCAAGCGAGTCGAGGACGAGGACTCCCCCGAAAACTTCGCCGCTCGAGCCGGTTCGCAGGCAAAATGCAAGGGCGGCCACGACCGCAATCGACGCCGCCGCGACGGCGGCGCGAAGGCGCAAGGCCGCCTTTGCGCGGCGGAGGAAGGAAATGTCCACGCCAAGAATCGCAAGGGCGCCGGCGACCAGGGCCGTTTCGGGACGAAGCGCCCGCGCGAGGCCGGCATAGTCGAGTTCGGCAGCCGCCAGGGGCAGAGCCCCGGTGAGCGGCGATGAAACGCCATGAAGGACTCCGAGGACCATCGGGATTGAATTCACGGCGCGCCTCCCTTGATGACGGCCCGAAACAGGGGCGACTGGAGGCTGGGCACAATCCAATTGAGGAGAAGGTCTGGCTTCAGGCCTATCACGACCGCGGCGGATATCAGAAGAATCGCGCCCGCACGTTCGGGCCACGTGATCGGAGACAACGCAGCTGAACGCGCCTGGGTCTCGCGGTCACGCAAAAGCCAGGCGGCGTCCGCTGATGCTTCGCTCGTACCGGAACGCGCCGGCGATTCGCCATCTCCGGACTTGCCGAAGAAAGTCAGCTGAACGACCCTGAGCGTGAAGGCGGCCGCAATGAGGACGCCGAGCGCCGCCGCCGCCGCCCACAGGGGCGAGGCCTGCCAGGCGCCCATGAGAATCGACAGCTCGGCGGGGAAGCCGCTGAAGCCCGGGAATCCCATCGAGGCGAGGCCCGCAATGACAAATACGGTCGCCGCGAACGGCAGCAGCCGGTACAGCGCAAGAAGGCGCAGGTCCTCCAGGCGCCGCGTGTGGGTCCTGTCATAGACCATGCGGCCGACGACGGCGAAGAGCAGTCCGGCGATGACCCCGTGGGAGAACATCTGCAGGACGGCGCCCGCGACGGCCCGGGGATTGGCGGCGGCCAGGCCAAGCATCACAAAGCCCATGTGGCTGACGCTCGAATAGCCGATGACGAACTTGCAGTCGTCCTGCACGAGGGCGACCAGGCCGGCGTACAGGATTCCGATGATCGCAAGCCAGGCGATGGCCGGCTGCCAGAAGGCGAGGCCCGCGGGGAAGAGCGGCATCGCCACGCGAAGGCAGCCATAGGCGCCGAGTTTCATGACGACGCCGGCGAGCAGCATAGAAGCCCCGGTGGGCGCCGCCACGTGTCCCGTGGGCGCCCAGGTGTGGAAGGGGAAAAGGCCCGCCAGGACCGCGAATCCGAAGAAGACAAGGGCGAACATCGCGACCTGCTGTCCCGCGGGAAATCGGGCCGCAGCCGAGGCAAGGTCGGCGAGCGCGAAGCTGTGCGCTCCGCCGGTGGCATAGGCCCAAAGCAGGCCGGCGAGGACCAGGGCGCTTCCGGCAAAGGAATAAAGGGCCAGCTTCATCGCCCCGTATTCGCGGTTGGTCGATCCCCAGATCGCGATCAGGAAGTATTTCGGGACGATCGCCAGTTCGTAAAAAACAAAGAAAAGGAGGGCGTCGGCGCTGAGGAACACCCCATACACCCCGGCGATCAGGGTCAGGTAGAATGCAAAAAACTCTCCCGTCCGCTCCCCGATGTTCCAGGAAAAAAGGATGCCGGCCGTCGCCGCGAGGCCTGTCAGCACGAGCAGGGTCATGCTGATTCCATCCGCGGCCAGGTGATATCGGCCGCCCATCGAGGGAATCCACTCGAGGTCGACGAGCGTCTGCGGCAGGGCCGACGGCGAAAAGCCGGTCGCCGCCGCGAGCACGAGTCCCCAGGCGGCGGCCGCCGTCCCCAGGGCGACCCAGCGCGCGGCCGCCGCCGAGCGGCGGCCCGCGGCGAGCGAGAGCATGGCCCCGGCGAGGGACAGATAGATGGTCCAGGGAAGGAGCCTCATGGCGTCGGAAGTCCTCCCGCCCACGCTGTCACAAGCGGATTGAAAAGGCCGACCAGAAGCTGGGGCGCGATTCCGAAGAGAAACATCAGGGCGACCAGAATCGCGAGCGCCACGCGGTCCGCCCCCGCGATGTCCGGGAATGCCCCGGCTGAAACCCCCGCCCGCGGGCCGTGGAAGACCCGCTGCCAGAACGTGAGGTAGAATAGGGCGGTCACCAGAACGCCCATACAGGCGGTCGCCGCGGCCCAGGGGACGATGCCGAAGACGCCGCGAAAGATCAGGAATTCACCGACAAAGCCGTTGAGGCCCGGAAGCCCGATCGAGGAGAACATCGCGATTCCGCAGAGGCCGGCGAACACGGGCGCGGCCGAGCGCGCGCCGCCGAAATCCCCGATTCCGCGCCTCCCCCCTCCGCGGGCCTCGAGAACGCCGACGCAAAGGAAAAGCGCCGAGGCGGAGAGCCCGTGGTTGAACATCTGGAGAATCGCCCCGCCGAGGGCCGAGCTTGCGACGGCGGCGCTCTTGAGGGGTCCCGCGGCGACCGCGAACAGCGCCAGGAGGCAGTAGCTCACGTGGTTTATCGAGGAGTAGGCGATCATGCGCTTGAGATCGCGCTGGCGCAGGGCGGCGAATGCGCCCAGGACCACTCCCCCGAGGGCGAGCCACAGGAGGGGCGTCGCCGCCGCGTGAATCTCCGACGGGAAAATGGGCCACAGGATCCTCAGGAATCCATACACGCCCATCTTCGACATGACGCCCGTAAGGAACATCGATACGCCCGCCGGAGCCTCCGCGTAGGCGGGCGGCAGCCAGGTGTGGAAGGGGAACAGCGGCACCTTCACCGCAAGGCCGAGGAAGACGCCGAGGAACACTGCCTTTGGCCAGAATCCGCCAAGGGCCGCCAGGCGGTTTGAAAGGCCTCCTGTGGCCGCCAGCCGCGACAATTCGTCAAAATCGAGGCTCCCGCTCGCGACGAAGAGGGCCACAAAGCCGAGGAGAAGGAAAGCGCTTCCGGCGAGCGTATAGATGACGAACTGATAGGCAGCGCGCGACGCCCCGGGGCCGCCCCAAAGTTTGATCAGGAAAAACGCCGGGATTAGGCTCAGCTCCCAGAAAAGGAACCAATGGAAAAAGTCGAGGGCCAGGAAGACTCCAAGGGCGCAGCCCTGCAGAACGAGATAGAGAATCCCGAACAGCCGGACCTCGCGGGGCTGCCTCCAGGAGGCGAGCAACCCGGCCGGCGCAACGATTCCCGTCAGCAGGACAAGGACCAGGCTCAGCCCGTCGAGCCCGAGGCAATAGTGCGCATTGAGGGCCGACACCCACGCGTGCCGCTCGACCAGCTGATAGCCGGCCGCATTCGGATCGAACCGTGCGATCGCCGAGAAGCCGGCAAGGAGGGTGGACAGGCTGGCAACCAGCGCCAATGCCCGGCTGAGCGCAGGCGAGGCCCGGGGGACCAGCGCAAGGAGCAGCGCGCCCGCCCAGGGAGCGAATATGGCGATGCTCAGGATCGGACACGCCGTCATTGGCCGCCTCCCCAAATTGCGAGAAACGCCAGGACCACGAACGCGACGGCGAGCGCCCTCAGGTAGCCGTGGACTTCGCCCGTCTGGCGGCTGGAATAGGCCCGCCCGGAAGAGCGAAGGCTCTCGCTCGCCGAATTGAACCCTGCGTTGAGGCCGCTTTCGTCGGCCTCGCGGTTTACGAGTCCCGCGAAATTGCCGAGCCCGGCCACGAAGTCCACGCAGCCGCCCCAGACCCGCCGGTCGAGCGCGGCCGCCAGGGCGGGCAGGGCGTCGATGAGACGCCCGAAGCTCGCCGCGTAAAACTCATCGATCCTGAGCCCGGCGGCCAGGAACGCGAAAAGCCGCGGCGTGCGCTCCTCAATCGGATCCGGCGCACCGGCGTTCGCGCGGGCCCGGCGCGCGTAAAGCGCCCAGCCGGACCCGAGTCCGATCGCCACGAGGAAGATCGACAGCATCATGAGTCCGCCGCCCTCAAGGAGCGATTGAGGCTCCACCGGCGCGCCGCCCAGTTTCGACTCGAGCCACGGCCATGCCGGGGTGCCCAGGAATCCGAGGCCGACGGCCCCGAGGGCGAGAAGCACAAGTGGAACGGTCATGACGGCCGGACTCTCGTGAGCGTGCGAGGCGGACTCGGAGCGGGGGCTGCCGAGGAACACCTCGCAGATAAGCCGCGTCATGTAAAAGGCCGTCAGGACGACGGCGGCCAGGCCGGCGCAAAGCGGCAGCCGCGACACGCTCCAGGCGGCTGCGGCATGCAGGATCGCCTCCTTGCTCCAGAATCCGGAGAAGAGGAACGGCACGCCGGAAAGCGCCATCATCCCGATGGCGAACGTCGCAAAGGTCACGCGGAGCCGGCGCGCCAAACCCCCGAGCCGGCGGATGTCCTTCTCGTGATGGGCAGAGGCGATGACCGAGCCCGCGCCCAGGAAAAGCAGCGCCTTGAAGAAGGCATGGGTCAGCAGGTGGAAGATGGCGGCAACCCAGGAGCCGACGCCCAGGGCGAGCATCATGTAGCCGAGCTGGGAAATCGTGGAGAAAGCCAGGATTCGCTTGATGTCATTTTGAGCCACGGCGATCACCGCGCCCAGAAGGGCGGTGATGGCGCCCACGGCGGCGACGACCGAAAGGGCGTGGATCGACGGATGGCCGCCGATTGCCGTCAGCGCCTGGTCGATCGACATCAGCGGGTAGATGCGGGCCACAAGAAACACGCCTGCGGCAACCATCGTGGCCGCGTGGATCAGGGCGCTCACCGGCGTGGGCCCCTCCATGGCATCCGGGAGCCACACATGCAGCGGGAACTGGCCCGATTTGCCGACTGCGCCGCAGAACAGCAGCAGGCTGATCGCGGCCGAAAGGGGGAGGGCGAGCCCGAGGAAGGTCGCAGGAATCAGGTGCGCGTTCAGCAGGCCGAGCTGTCCGCCGTCGAAGAGCCCATGGCCTCCATCGTAGAACAGAAGGGTGCCGGTCGAATTATAGAGCCAGACCATTCCGAGAAGGAAGCCCAGGTCGCCGATCCGGGTCGTGATGAACGCCTTCTTGGCCGCCGCGGCGGCCTCCGGCTTCTCAAACCAGAATCCGATTAGCAGGTAGGAGGCGAGGCCGACCCCTTCCCAGCAGATGAAGAGCAGGAGGAGGCTGTTCGCAACCAACAGCCCGAGCATCGCCGCCGCAAAAAGGCTCAGAAAGCAGAAGAACCGGGCGAAATTCCGGTCCTCCCTCATGTAACCCACGCTGAAGACGAAGATCAGCATGCCGACGAAGGCCACCATGACCGCCATGAAGGCCGTCAAGGGATCGAGGAGCCACCCGAGCCGAACCTGCGCCGCGCCGAGATCAAACCAGGAAAAGTTCGAATGGAGGTGCGCGGCCGGAGCCCGCAGGGCGATGGCGAGCGAGGCGATCGAAACCGCCAGGGAGGCAAGAATGCCGGCGATCGCGGCACCGGCTGCAACAGCGCGACCGTTCCGGGGCGTCAATGCGCCGATGGCCGCCGCGGCGAGCGGCAGGGCGGGGATGAGCCAGAGGTGCGCGGTGAAGCCGTCGTTCATCGTCAGCCTCTCAGGCGGGTGGCTTCCTGGAGCCGGATGCTCTTTTGATGCCGGTAAAGGGCGATGACGAGGGCGAGGCCGACGGCGGCCTCGGAGGCCGCGACGGCGATCGCGAAAAGGACGAACAGGACGCCCGTGCCCGCCTCGGGCGCCGGGCCAAACCGCCAGAATGCGATGAAATTGAGGTTCGCCGCGTTGAGCATGAGTTCGACACCCAGGAGGACCAGGATCGCGCTGCTGCGGGCCAGGGCCGCGGCGAGGCCGATCCCGAAGACGAGGCCCGAGAGGATCAGGCAAAGCTGGAGCGTGTTCACGGGGAGCCCTCCTTGTCGTCCTTTGCGCCGGCCGCGATGACGACGGCGCCCAGAAGGGCCGCGGTGAGAAGGGCGCCGGTGACCAGCAGGGCGGCCGCGTGGGGTCCCATGAGCAGGGCCCCAAGCCGGCGCACGGGAAGGACCGGAACTTCGTCGCTGACCGAGGCGAATGGCGTGCGGATGACGGTTGCGGCGATGATTCCGGCAACCGCCCCGCCCGCCAGCAGCGCCGCGAGCAGGCGTCCCGGCGGAGGGGGAGCCACCGTCGCATCCTGGTGTCCCCGGCGGGTCAGCAGGACGGCGAAAAGTACGACCATCGACACGGCGCCGCCATAGACAAGCGCCTGCGCGAAGGCCGCAAACTCCGCCCCGGCCCAAAGGTAGAACGCGGCGATGCCGAACCAGCTCAGGACCAGGAGCAGGACGCTGCGGACAATGTTCTGGAGGGAAAGCGCCGTGCCCGCAGTCGCGACGATGAAAACACCGAGAAGGACAAGGGTGGCGTTCATGGCGCGGCGTAGCGATAGGTTCGCGGGCCCAGTCCGGTGGAAAGCCTGCGGCCGATGACGACAAACGGAACGGCGACCAGCGCCAGGCCGAGCCCCCAGCGAAGGGGCTGGGCGGCGGCGCCCCAGCCGGCGCTCAGGTGCCAGAAGGAGGCTGTCACGAGATTGATGAGAGCCAGCGGCAGGAGGAACTTCCAGGCGAGCCGCATCAGCTGGTCGATCCGCAGCCTGGGGAGGGTGGCCCTGATCCAGATGAAGCCGAGCAGAAGGGAAAGAAGCTTGATCGCGAACCAGCCGTACGAGGGGACGAACTGGAGGATCGCGACCGGCGCCTGCCATCCGCCGAGGAAGAGCGTGACCGCCATGCCGCTCAGTGCGCACATCGCGAAATACTCCGCCATGAAGAACAGCGCGTACTTGAACCCGGAGTATTCGGTCAGGTGCCCGGCGATGAGCTCGCTTTCGGCCTCGGGCAGGTCAAAGGGGGAGCGGTTTGCCTCGGCAAGGGCGGCCACCATGAATATCGCAAATCCGGCAAGCCCCCACGGCGTCAGAATGTTCCAGTGCGGCAAGAAGCCGGCCGACCAGCCGGCCTGCGCCGCGACGATTCCCGATGGGGAGAGGGTTCCCGCGAGCATCACCACCGGGACAAGGGAGAGGAGCAGCGGAAGCTCGTAGCTGATGAGCTGCGCCAGGGCGCGCATCGCCGCCAGAAGCGAATACTTGTTGCGCCCGGCCCAGCCGGCCATGAAGACGGCGAGCTCGCTCGAGGCGCTTGCGGCGAAGAAATAAAGGATTCCCGCATCGAGATCCAGGGGCACCAGGTGGCGGCCGTACGGAATCACGGCGAGCGACAGGAGCGAGAAGGAGACGAGGGCGACGGGGGCCAGGAAATGAAGCACCGGATCGGCCGCGCGCGGGACGATGTCCTCCTTGGTGAGCATCTTGATCCCGTCCGCGAAGGGCTGCAGGATTCCCCCCCATCCGACCCGGTTGGGACCGGGCCTGTTCTGTATCCGCCCGAGCACCTTCCGCTCGGCAAGGGTGAGAAAGGCAAAGAGGAGCGGGAAAACGGCAAGGACGACGGCGATCGCAATCACGTCCTGCACGATCCAGCGCCACGGCCCGGGGATGGGCCCGGCCAGCAGATCGCGCAGGGTGAGCGGCAGCCGCTCGAGCCAGGAGTCCAATTCGATTGCTTCGGCCGTCATGCCTCCGTCTTGATCCCGCCGGCGGGGGGATCGGGCCGCTCGGTGGCGGGCTTGGTCTGGACCTCCTGCCTGGCAGGAGGGGGGGCTTTTGCTGCGGCCTTTTCCTCGGCCGCCCTGCGCGCGGCGGCGAGCCTGGCATCCACCTCGGCCGCCTCGGTCGGATGAACCTGCTGGAAATAGCGGTTGGACCTGGCCAGCTGCTCCCGGTCGCGCAGGAGCGGCCGGAACCGGTTGTCCGTCGCGATCTCGAACTCCTGGTCCATCTTGATCGCGTCGAACGGGCAGACCTCGACGCAAATCTGGCAGCTCATGCACACCGAGATGTCGATGTCGAATACCGCGGGATAGAGCTGCATCTTCCCGGCCGCGTCGGGCTTCTTGTCCCTGCTCTTCTCGATGTAAATGCACTGCGGGGGGCACTCCTTCTCGCAGATCTGGCAGGCGACGCAGCGCAGGGTGCCCATCGGGTCCTTGTCGTCCTCGGCGACAAGAAAGGGGAAATTCCTGTAGTTCTCCGGGAGCACGCTCCGCTGCTCCGGGTACTGCGTCGTCACGAATCGCCCGGGGTCGTGGAAGCTGCCAGCGAGGTTTTTCGCCGTCACGGCGAGGCCCTTGAGTATTCCGGTGCCGAGCATGGGTGGGCGCCTCAGCGGTCGACCTCTCCGAGGACGATGTCGATCGAGCCGAGGATGACGACGGCGTCGGCGACGGTGTGCCCGAGGCAGAGGTCCTCGAGCAGCGTGAGATTGACGAAGGACGGCGCCCGCACGCGGTACCGGTGGGGGTTGGGCCCGCCATCGCTGATCAGATAGAAGCCGATTTCGCCCTTGGGCCCCTCGATGCGGCCGTAGGCCTCGCCCGCCTTCGGTCGAAGGCCGCGCAGCCTTGACTTGGGGTCGATGATCGGTCCGGCCGGAATGTCCTTCAGCGCCTGCCGGAGGATGGAGATCGATTCGCGCGCCTCGAGGACCCGGATCATGTACCGGTCGTACGTGTCGCCGTGATCGCCCAGCGGAACGCGGAAACTGAACCGGGGGTAGATCCCGTAGCCATCGACCTTCCGAATGTCGTAGGGCACCCCCGCCGCGCGAAGCATGGGGCCGGTGATTCCGGCGCTCACGGCCAGATCGGGCTTGAGGCGGCCCACACCCTGGGTCCGGGCCATGACGATCTCGTTGCCCGTCAGGAGCGCCTCGTACTCGTCGAGGAAGGCTCCGTATCCCTCGACAAGCCCGCGGACGGCGTCGAGCCACTCAGGACCGGGGTCGACCCGGCAGCCGCCGAAACGCTGGTAGTTGCACATCATACGGGACCCGCTCAGCGATTCAAAAAGGTCGAGAATCCTTTCCCGCTCGCGGAAGGCGTACATGAGCGGCGTCCCGCTGCATCCGCAGTCCTGCATCAGGAAGCCGGCGAGGCAGGTGTGGTTCTGGAGGCGCGTCAGCTCGGCCAGAATGACACGGACGTACTCCGCCCGTTCGGGAACGGGCTGGCCGATGAGTTTTTCGACGGCGAGCGCGTACGCCCAATTGTTCGTCATCGAATTGAGGTAATCGAGCCGGTCCGTGTAGGGCATCGAACCGAGGTAGGTCGTATTCTCGCCGAGTTTCTCGTGATTGCGATGGAGGTACCCGAATACCGGCTTCAGCCTGACGATGGCCTCGCCGTCCAGGGTGACCATCATCCGGAACACACCGTGGGTCGAAGGGTGGTGCGGCCCCATCGACACCTCGAGGAGATCGCCGTGGAAAGCGTCCTGCACCGGCCGCACACGCGCGCCGGCCGGGGAAACCAGCGGACTGGACAGATTCTCGATCATGGCGCCCCCTCCTTCGCTCCGCTCCGCGGAGCTTCGGCGGGCGTTGGATCCTGAAAATGGCGGGCCGCCCTGGCGAGGACGGCGTCATGCGGCGTCGGCTCCCACTCGAAATCGTCCGGCGCGACGTAGTCCTTGCGCATCGGATGGTCCTTCAGCTCGTCCCACATGAGAATTCGCCTCAGGTCGGGGTGCCCCTCGAAGACGATCCCGAACAGGTCGAACACCTCGCGCTCCTGGAACTCGCAGGAGCGCCAGATGGGGGTCAGCGACGGCAGCGTCACCCGGTCGCCCCGGTTTGCAGTGCGCATCCTCAGGATGACCGGCCCGATTCCGCGCGCCATCGAATAAAGATGATAGACGGCCTCAAGGCAGCCCGGCTGCACGCGCTTGACCTTCTTTTCCACGATCTTCGGCGGCCCCCCGGACGGATCGGGCAGTTCGACCCTCACGGCCTCGATGATTTCCTTCTCGGGCCAGTCCACGCCGGTGACATTGGAACAATAGTCCAGCTTCAGGACTTCGTCGTCGCGCAGGAAGCGGGCGATCTCCCTGCCGTTCGCCGCGCCGACCACGAGGGAACGCTGATCGGAGGGAGAGGGGTTTGCGGCGACCGTCACCTCGGCCCCCGGAAACCCGGCGAGGATGCGTTCGCGAATCTGTTCGGGCGATTCCATCGGTTGCGGCTCAGGCCTTGTTTGCGCGCACGGGGGCGGGCGGCTGCCATACGCCGGGGTTCTTGGGAGGCTCCAGGTCGTGTTCGCCGAATTCCGGCACCGGATAATCGCAGACCGTATCCGCCCGCAGATGGCGGGGGGCGTCCGGCCCGGTGAGCTTTTGCTCGCCGATTTTCCCCTGCAGAGCAATGAGCCCGTTCAGAAGGGCCTCGGGGCGCGGCGGACAGCCGGGGATGTACACGTCGACAGGGATGTAACGGTCGATTCCCTTGAGGACATTGTACCCCTGCTTGAAGGGCCCTCCGGAGATCGCGCATGCCCCCATGGCGATGCAGTACTTGGGCTCCGGCATCTGATTCCAGAGCCTGACAACCTGGGGCGCCATCTTCTTTGTCACGGTGCCGGACACGATCAGCAGGTCGGCCTGCCGCGGCGAAGGACGGAACACCTCGGAGCCGAAGCGCGCGATATCGAAGCGGGCCATCGATGCGGCCATCATTTCGATCGCGCAGCATGCCAGGCCGAAATTCAGCGGCCAGACGGAGTGGCTTTGGCCCCAGTTGTAGAGTTCCTCAAGGCTTGTAAGGAGGATTCCATGTCGCCGCAGTTCGTCCCTTTCCTCGTCCGTGATGGTCATGGGTTCAACAGCCTGTTAAGTCCATTCGAGGTGTCCGTTGCACCAGGCCCAGACCAGTCCCTCGGCGAGTAGAAGAATGAATACGGCCATGGCGATCAGCGCCCCAAGGGGGAGCGCCGTGAAAGCGGCTGCAAATGGGAGGAGAAAAATGAATTCCACGTCGAAAATCAAAAACAGGATGGCGTACAGGTAATAGTGCGCCTTGAACTGGATCCATGAATCGCCCGTGGATGCGACGCCGCATTCATAGACGTCGTTTTTCGACAGACCCGGCTTCGGGGGCTGAAAAAAGCGGAACCAAAGGCGGGCGACATTCAGCAGGGCGAGCGGAAACGCAACGGTTGCAACGAGAAACAGCGCGATGAATGCGTAGGGGTGCTCGCCCATGGGTTAGGTTGTGAGGGTATTCCTGGCTGGATTACGGCCGAACGCCTAAACTCCACCGTTTATCGGTGGAAGCAACGCATTCTTTGCCGTGTTGTCGAATGACGCACAATTAGCGCCCTGGTTGCTGGCCGCAAGCCCGTCCGTGCTGTCGGTGGGAAGGCTTATGAAACCGTGTCGCTGCCCGGCGGATGCCTGATACAAGCGCGGAGTCCGCGGGGTGCGCAACTCCTGCGCATCCGATCGGCCAAGTGCGCAAATTATGCTCAATTGAATTGATAGAATATATTGTATATTAACATGTTGCATAGTGGCATCATTGCTGCTTAATCGAGTGGCTTCCGCATCTTATGACCTCATCGAATCATTACATCACGTCCGCGATCCGGCGATTCCGCCGCGGCCTGGCCGTCGGGGTTGCGCCCCTGGCCGCCGCCTTCGCCCTGTCCGCCTCTCTCCTGGCTCAAAATGCCCCTCCGCCGCCCCCGGATGCGGGTGCGGCTGCGGCCGATTCAGGCAACGGCAACGGTCGCGTTCGCCGCGGCAATTTCTCACCCGAGGCGGCGATGGCGGCCGCGAAGGAGCAGTTTGGCGTCACTGACGATGCCGAATGGAGCCTCATCTCCACCCGAATAATGGCGGTCATGGATCTTCGGCGGAGCACTGGGGGGGGTGGCGGAGGATTCCTCCGAATGGGAGGTGCGGGCGGTGGTTTCCGCGGCAACGGGGGCGGGCGCGCTGCCAATCCCGAACTGGATGCCCTCCGCACAGCCGTCACCGACAAGATGCCGGACGCCGAAATCAAGGCCCGGCTCGACCATTACCGTGAAGTGCGCAAGGATAACGAGGCGAAGCTTGCCAAGGCGCAGGAGGACCTGCGGGCGGTCCTGACCGTCAGGCAGGAAGCGATGGCTGTAATGTACGGCCTGCTTCCGTAAGGGACGCCATGGTCGCCGACACCGCTTCCCCAGGCGCCCCAACCGGCGCCCTCCCCGAGCTGCTTGAGCACATGATTGCGGACCGGCAGCTCACCGGAACCGATGCGCAATCGTACCTGGCGCAGAATCCGGGTCCGGAGGCGCTCACCGAGGAGCGCGTGCTGCGCTGGCTCGGGCGCGAATACGGCGTGGGTTACGCCGTTCTCGACGAGCTTGAGCCGGACAAGCAGGTCCTCTCGCTTTTTCCCGCCCGGCTGCTCCTGCGGGACGATCTCCTGCCGCTGCGCCGGATCGAAAACCAGATCGAGATTGCGACCAGCCGCCTTTTTGCCACTCACGGGCTCGACGGCCTGAGGGCCCTGACGGGCCTGAGGCTGAGCCCGGTGCTCGCGCCGACCGAGGTGATCCAGCGCGAGATGAAGAAGCGGCTGGGCGTCGGCGCCGACACGATCGACACCCTCGAGGAGGAGAGCGGCCTGCAGGTCGTCGACGACAGCGGCGGGGTCAACGACACCAATCTCGACAACGCGGCCGAGGACGCGTCGATCATCCGGTTCGTCAACCAGGTGCTGAAGGACGCGATCGACCTGCGCGCGTCGGACATCCACCTCGAGCCGTTCGAGGACGAGTTGAGGATCCGGTATCGAATCGACGGTGTCCTGCAGGAGGTCCCGGTTCCGGCGCAGGTGAAGCGATTCCAGCAGGCGATAGGCGCGCGCGTGAAGATCCTGAGCCACCTCAATATTGCGGAAAAGCGGCTGCCGCAGGATGGCCGCATCAAGGTGCGAATCGACGACGCGGAGGTCGACATCCGCGTTTCTGTCATTCCGATGCTCCATGGCGAGGCTGTGGTGATGAGGCTCCTTCGCCAGAACAAGGCGCTGCTCGGCGTGCGCGAACTCGGCATGGGTCCGCGCGAACTCGAGTGCCTCACGCGGGTCCTTCAGCTGCCCCACGGGATAGTGCTCGTCACGGGACCGACCGGCAGCGGCAAGACCTCGACCCTGTACACGGCCCTGCACGAGATCAACGACTCGGAGCGCAAGATCATCACGATCGAGGATCCGATCGAATATCAGCTCAAGGGCGTCAACCAGATCCAGGTCAACGAGAAATCCGGGCTTACCTTTGCCCGCGGGCTGCGTTCGATCCTCCGCCACGATCCGGATGTGATCTTGATCGGCGAAATTCGCGACCAGGAGACCGCCCAGATCGCCGTGCAGGCGTCGCTTACCGGCCATTTGGTCTTTTCGACGCTGCATACCAACGACGCCGCCGGGGCTGTCACGCGGCTGGTCGACATGGGCGTGGAACCCTACCTGGTGGCCTCCTCGCTCGAGGCCGTGCTCGCCCAGCGGCTTGTGCGCGTCCTCTGTCCCCACTGCAAGGCGGTCGACGACACCCCGATCGCGCAATCCTACAAGACGCGGCTCGGCATCCCCGCGGAGACGACCCTTTACCGGGCCGTGGGCTGCCGGGAGTGCCGGCAGACCGGCTATTTCGGCCGTCACGCGATCTTCGAGTGGATGGACACCAACTCCGAGATCCGTCAGATGATGCTGCACAACGCGTCGACGGATGCCATACGCGAAGCCGCCCGCCGCGCCGGGATGACCACGCTGGCGGATGACGGCTGCCGCCTCGTGCGGGCGGGCGTGACCACGATCGAAGAGGTCCTCAGCGTCACGACCGTCAACGAGGCGGCGCCCGCCGCGCCTGCGGCGGCGCACGCGCAGCCGGGCGGCACCCGCGCGCCCGCGGCGAGTTCGCCCTAGCCGATGCCGCAATTCTCATACAAAGGCATGCAAAGCGACGGCGTCCTCACTGAGGGCGTCCTCGACGCGGGCAGCCGCCAGGAGGCGATGCGGCAGGTCGAGAACCTTGGCCTCAAGCCGATCCGGATCGCCGAGGCGGCCAACGGGCCCGTGCGAAGGAAGTCCGCCGCGCCCGGCTCGGTGGAGCAGCCCGCCGCCACCGCCGGCGCAGAAGGAGCCGGCACCGGTGGCATCTCCGGGACCTTCAGTTCATTCCTGGGGCGCAAGGGCAAGATCACCCCGCGGCTCCTAGAGAACTTCACCCGCCTGCTCTCGAGCCTCCTGGCCGCCGGCGTGCCGTTCAGCCGGGCGCTGGTCATTCTCTACAGGGAGGCCACCGTGCCGGTCGCAAAGGCCAAGTGGAAGGAGATCCACGACCTGGTGATCGACGGAATGTCGCTGTCCAACGCGATGGCGCGCTCGCCCGAGACCTTCCCCCGCGTGTATGTGGCCATGGTCGAGGCCGGCGAGACTGGCGGGTTCCTGGACGTCGTTCTCGCGCAGATCGCCGACTTCCAGGCCCGGGAGAAGGAAATCAAGTCAAAGGCGCTGAGCGCCCTGATGTATCCGGTCATCCTGCTGATCCTCGCGATAGGCGTCCTGATCTTCCTGATGGTGTTTTTCATCCCGCGTTTTCAGATCGTTTTCAAGAGCTTCAACGCGGACCTGCCCCTCCTGACGCAGATAATCGTCAAGGCGAGCCAGACCGTGCGCGACTACGGCCTGTATGCCGCGGTGATTGTCCTGGTGGGCGTCCTGTCCCTGCGCACCTGGTTCAAGTCCGAAAAGGGCCGCCGGACATGGGAGGGGTTCATCCTCCGCACGCCTCTGATCGGTCCGCTTGTGGCGCAGTTTGCCATGGCCCGCTTCACGCGCATGCTGGGCACCCTGCTCGGCGCCGGCGTCCCGCTGATCAATGCGCTGAACGTCGCGCGGCGCTCGATAGGCAACCAGATCCTGGTCGACGCGGTTTCCAACTCGATCGATTGCGTCAAGGAGGGAAAGCCCCTCGGCACGAGCCTCGGGCAGAACAAGGAGCTGTTTCCGGGAGCCATCATCGAGATGATCTCCGTCGCCGAGGAGAGCGGTCGGCTGGACCAGGAGCTGGTCCGGATCGCCGCAGTGACCGAGGGCGATCTCGACCGGCAGCTCAAGACGACGGTCGCCCTCGCTGAGCCGCTGATGCTGTTCCTGATCGCGGGCTTCATCGGCACCATCTTCATCGGCATGGTCTATCCCATCTTCTCCCTGACCGATCACATCAAATAATCACCCCCATGAATGATTCGAAAAAACGCTCCCGGTATTCGCGCAAGGGCGGCTTCACGCTTGTCGAGCTCATGCTCGTCCTTGTCATTCTCGGCATTCTTGCCGGGCTTGTGCTGCCGAAGTTTGCCGGCCGCTCGCAGCAGGCGAGGGAGACGGCGGCGATAACCCAGATCGCCACATTCAACACGGCGCTCGGCGCCTATGAGGTGGACACGGGCACCTATCCCAGCTCGCAGGACGGATTGAGGGCGCTGGTCGTCCAGCCCTCGAACGTCACGGGCTGGCGCGGGCCCTACCTCGAGAGCGACGTCCCGCTCGACCCCTGGCAACACCCCTACGTCTACCAGTACCCGGGCAAACTTAACCCGAGCGGCTACGACATCATTTCGGCTGGGCCGGACGGCCAGCTTGGCACGGCCGACGACATCTACAATGCGGGCATCACGGGGAGATAATGACGGCAGCGTTGCGACGGCAGGCTTCACGCTGATCGAGCTGGTCATCGTGATGGTGCTGCTCGCAATCGCCGCGGCGCTCGTGGCGCCGCACATGTCGTCCTTTTTTCGGGGTCGTGTCCTCAACTCCGAGGCGCGGCGCCTGCTTGCGCTCACCTACTATGGCCAGAGCCGGGCGGTCGCCGAGGGTGTTCCCGTGCTGCTCTGGATCAACGCCCAGCAGTCCTCGTACGGCCTGGTAACCCAGTCGGCGGCAAGCGAGCCGGACGACCGGGCGTCGAGCTTCACGGCGGACCCGACCCTGACCCTCGAGGCGACTGCGCCGAGCCCGGCGCCGGTGTCAGAGCAGGAGGACGAGGGACTCGGCATTCCGAACAACCTTCCCGTCATCCGGTTCATGCCCGACGGGGTCTTCGACCCGACCAGCGTCACCAAGATCGTGATCCGCCAGGGCGCCGAGGGGGCGCTCGAACTCGTGCCGACCGCAAACCGGCTCGGATATGAAATACTTCCCGCCACAGTCAACTGATCGGGTCCGCCTTCGCTCCGCTGTGCGGAGCTTCGGCGGATCGCCGCGCCTCCGGCGCGGCGCCTTCACGCTGATCGAGGTCCTCGCCGCGATGCTCATGATGGCCATCATCGTTCCCGTTGCGCTGGAGGGCATGAGCGTCGTCAGCCGGGCGGCCGTGCTCGGCCAGCACAAGGCTGCCGCGATGCGTGTGGCGGAGCGCGTGCTTGACGAGCAGCTGGCGGTCATCGCCCAGGGCCAGCCCATCCCTGCGACGGGCAGCGGCACGGAGAGCGACGGCGACACGGCCTATCCCTGGACCATGCAGACCGAGAACTGGTCACAGGACTCGATGACCCAGATGACCGTCCACATCACTTTTGTCGTGCAGGGCAACTCCTACGAGATGACCCTGAGCACCCTTTTTGACCCCAATGCCGGCACACCCGGCACCGCGACGACCACCGGACGGGCGAGCTCCTGATGAAGACCGTCTCCGAGATTCGCCGTTCGAGCGCAGGCTTCACGCTCCTGGAGCTGCTTATCGCCACCGTCGTGGCGGCTTTCGTGCTGCTCGTGATCAGCGGCACGTATTTTGGCGCGCTGCGCCTGCACAACTCGACGCAGCTGCGAGTCGACAACGACCTGATCCTGCACCGGGCGCTGAGCCTGGTGCAGAAGGACCTTGAGGGCGTGATGGTGCCCGGCTCCCCGACCGCCACGCCGCCGGTCGGCACGTTCTCGGGGCAGTTCCAGGACACGCCGACCAACTCGCCGACACAGGAGTTTTCCGCAACACGCGTGAGCCCGGACCTGTACACGACCTCCGGCGGGGTGGACGGCTGGAGCCCGTTCTCCGAGGTGCAGATCGTGGCGTACTTCCTGGCGCCGGCGACCGACGGCAGCAACACGAAGAACCTTGTCCGCGCCGTCACCCGCAACCTGCTTCCCGTGGTCCAGCCGACGACCGACGAACAGATCCTGATGACGGGCGTCGCGACCGCCGAGTTTGACTACTACGACGGCACCGAGTGGAACACGACCTGGGACTCGACGGCGAGCTCCACGCTTCCAACGGCGATCCGCTTCAGCCTCGCGCTCGCGCGCAGCGATTCCAGCCAGGTGCCCTCGCCGATCCAGCTTGTGGTCCCCGTTCTGGTCTCCACAAAGACAAGCCAGACCCAGGCCGCCCAGGCGGCCTCGATGGGAGGAAGCCCGTGAAAGAGAGCCCGTCAGCTGGAACGGCGCAGCCCCTGCCCCAGCGCGGGTCGGTGCTGGTCGTCGTCCTTTGGATTTGCCTCGGGCTGGTGACGCTCACCCTCTACTTCGCGCGCTCGGTGGATTCGGAGCTCCAGGCCGCGGCGAACCGGGTGGGGGAGGTCGAGGCCCGCCAGGCCGTCGCCGCGGGCATCCGCTATGCCGCCTACATCCTGAACAACTACGCCATCGACGGGGTCGTGCCCAACAGCGGCATCGTGCCCGATCCCACGCAGGACTACTATTCGGCGGCCCTGCCGGTCGGCGATGAGACCGGCGCCCCGCAGTTCTGGTTCATCGGGCGCGACCGCAACAATCCGCCCTCAAGCCAGCCCGTGTTCGGCCTCGTCGACGAGTCCTCGAAGCTGAACCTCAACACGACGACGGCGGCGATGCTCGAGGCGCTGCCCATGATCAACATGAATTCCGATTTCGCCAGCGCGATCGTCAGCTGGCGGACCCGCCAGCCGCAGTCGGGCGGGGGCGCCGCGAACAACCTGTACTCGACCCTCGATCCCGCGCGGCTCAACAAGGGGGCGGCCTTTGAGTCGACCGACGAACTCAGGCTCGTCTACGGGGCGACGCTCGACCTCGTCCTCGGCGAGGACACCAACCGCAACGGGGCGCTGGATCCGAACGAGGACGACGGCGACCAGTCGCCGCCCCATGACAATCAGGACGGGCTTCTGCAGCCCGGCATGCTCGAGTATGTCACGGCATTCAGCAGCCAGCCGACGACGACGGTCGCCGGCTCGGCGCGGTTCAATGTCACGACGCTGACCGCGACCAACCCCTCTGCCCAGGCGACTTTAAGGCGGACCATGACGGGCAAGGGAATAAGCGCCGGCGCGGCCGCAAACTATATCCGCAACGTCCTGAGCGTTCGTCCGGCGCGGGCGCCCACATCCGTGGCGGATTTCATGCTGATGAGCCGGATGTCGGCCGCGGATTTCGCGCTGATGCACACCTCCCTGACGGCGGGCACCGCTGCGCAGGGCCTGGTCAATGTCAACACCGCCAGCGCGGCCGTCCTGGCATGCATTCCCGGAATCGGCCCTGACAACGCCCAGAACCTGGTTTCCTATCGCCTGGCGAACCCCGCGGCGCTGACCTCCTTTGCCTGGCTGCCGAACGTCCTGAGCGCCGGCCTCATCCGCCGCGCCGGGCCCTACATCACGGACCAGTCCTACCAGTTCTCGGCCGACATCGCGGCGGTCGGCCGCAACGGCCGCGGCTATTGCCGCGAGAAGGTGATTTTTGACACGAGCAAGGGCGTCCCCCGCGTCATCTACCGCCAGGATATGAGCTCCTACGGCTGGGCCCTGGGCACGCAGATCCGGCAGGCGCTGAAGACCGCCAGAACCAATTGAACATGACATTCAAACTGAAGAAACGGCCGCAGTCGGTGGTGGGGCTCTCCCTCTCGAACGGCCGGTTGCACGCCGTCCTGGTGGCGCGCTCAAAGGGCCGGTGGGAGGCCGTCAAGTCGGCCACGGCCACGCTTGCCCTCGACCTGCTCCATCCGGAGCCCGAGCTGATCGGCCGCGAGATCAAGAACCACCTCGAAGCCGCCGGAATCCGCGAACGGACCTGCGTCGTCGCCGTACCCCCGAAATGGGTCATGAGCCTCCACACCGTTTTGCCGGAACTTCCGCCGGAGGATGTCGGCAGTTTCCTGCAGCTTGAGGCGGAGAAGGGCTTCCCCTGCGACGCCGGCCAGTTGCAGATTTCGCGTTCGGCGTACAAGTCCGCCTCCGTTTCCTATGTGACACAACTGGCCGTGCGCAAGGAGCAGCTGAGCCAGCTGGCCGCGGTCCTCAAGGCGGCCGGCCTGAAGCCCGTGAGTTTTCCGCTGGGCCTGGTCGCGCTCCCGGGAGTCATCGCCCCCGCGGCCGAGGGCCGGATCACGGTCGCCGTGGAAACCCAGGGTGCGACGCTCGCCGTCTCCATTGGCGGCGGCCTCGCCTCCTTCCGCACGTGCGAGGCTTCGATCGAATCCGAGGCCGGGGAAAGAGTCGTCAATGGCGACTCGGTGGCCCGCGAGCTGCGGATCACCTTCGAGCAGGTTCCGGCCGATCTGCGCGCAGGATTGCGGCGGCTGGACCTCTGCGGTGACGAGGAACTCGTCCGGCAGCTGTCCGAGCGGTTGGGGGAATGGGCCCGGGCCGCAGGCCTGCGGATCGAGGCCCCGGCATCGACGGCGGACCGGCTCGGAGACGCCATTGCCTCGGCCATCGCCACACAATGGCTGGATTCGTCCGCCCCTCCGATCGAGTTTCTGCCGCCCCGTCCGAGCCGCGTGGAGGCGATGCTCGCCCGCTACAATTCAAGGCGCATGGCGACGACGGGGATGGCGGTTGCCGGGGTCGTGGCGGTGGCCGTCGCATTTTTCGGCTGGCAGGAGTCTGAGCTCCTGTCGCTTCGCTCGGAATGGAACGCCATGAATGTGCAGGTCACTTCCCTCAAGTCCGTCCAGGACCGGATCATGAATTTCAGGCCGTGGTACGACCGCTCGGTTCCCGACCTGCGGATCCTCGCGCGCGTCACCCAATGCTTCCCGCAAAACGGCAGCGTCACGGCGAGGTCCTTCGAGGTCCACAAGGCCGCCACGGGCACGACGGTCAGCATCAGCGGGACGGCGCGGGACGCGCAGGCTCTTCTGCGGGCGCAGGATCAATTGCGCAAGGCGAAGGAGATCGAGGCGGTGAAGCTCGACGGAATTACCGGCAAGATGCCGGCCCAGTTCACCCTGACCTTTCGCTGGATAGGAAATCCCGGATCATGAATCTGAACATTCCCAATCGCCAACGCTGGCTTCTCATCATCGCCGGGGCGGGCATAGTCCTTCTGATACTGAACCAGATTGTCTTCAGCCCGCTCGGCGACGCCTGGGACGCGCACTCGGCGGAGATTGCGAAGCTCCGGGCTTCCGTGGCGGAAGGCCGCGGCCTGATTGCCCGGGGCCCCCGGCTGCAGCAGGCCTGGGTCCAGATGCGCGCGCAGACCCTTCCCCATGATCCGGCGGAATCCGAACACGATCTGATCGCCGGCTTCGAAAGCTGGAGCCGCACGGCCGGCGTCGAACTCGGCTCGGTGAAGCCGCGCTGGAAACACGGGGAGAGCGACGATTGCTCCCTGCTGGAATGCAGCCTTGATGCCACGGGCACGATGGGGGGCCTCAGCCGCTTTCTTTACGAGCTCGAGAAGGCGCCGATGGCGCTGCATGTCGAATCCGCCGAGCTGCTGTCCCGCGACGACGCGGGCCAGAAGATCACCCTCAACCTGATTGTCACGGGCCTTAGGCTGTCCCCGCTGGAGGGCAAACAATGAAGCAAATCCGATTCCCCGATTTCGACGCCCTTGTGAAGGCCGCGAACCTGGCCGGCGGGCTGTTCATCGGCGCCTCGGCCCTCGCCGCTGCGCCCGCGCCGGCCGGCGCCCCGGATGCCGGATCAGCCGCCAGTTTTGACGCCTTCAGGATGGTCGGGAACTTGAACATCTTCGACTCCACCCGCGTCGGCTGGGTCGACGACGCCCCCAAGGTGCATGTCGACACGATTTCATTCGTCGGCACGATGGACTACGACAAGGGCCGGCTCGCCTTCTTCGACAGCTCCGAGCGCAGCTTCCGGAAGGCCCTCCATGCGGGCGAGACGATCGCCGATTTCACCGTCGTGAGGGTCGACTCCGGGGGGGTCGAACTCACGCGCGATTCCAAGTCGATCAAGCTGCTCATGGGCCAGCAGCTCCGCCGCCCGCCCGGCGGGGAGTGGGCGCTGGCCGCAGGCAGCGTGCGGGCCGAGCCCGCCGCGGAAAGGCAGGCAACGGCCGAGGCGGCGCCCCCGCCGGCCGGCGCCTCGGACATCCTCCTAAGACTGATGGCGAAAAGACAGCAAGAATTGAAACAATGAATACCAAACTATCAAAGCCGGCCCTCTGGCTGGCCTTTCTCGCGCTGGGCGGCAGCTGCTGGGCCCAGGATCAGTCCTCCGCGCCGGCGGCGGACGCCGGGACCGGGCTGCGGTTCAACTTCCACGGCGCGCCGCTCGAAACGGTGCTCAATTACATGAGCGAGGCCGCCGGCTTTGTCGTCGTCCTCCAGACCCCGGTGAGCGGCACCGTCGACATGTGGAGCGCCCAGCCGGTCTCGAGGGCGGAGGCGGTCGAACTGCTCGAGATCGCCCTGAACAAGAACGGCTATTCGGTCAGCGTCCAGGGCCGGACGCTGGTCATCTCCTCAAAGGACGACGCCAAGAAGCAGAACATCCCGATCCACACCGGCAACGACCCGGCGGAAATCCCGCAGACGGCGGAGATGGTGATGCAGATCATTCCGCTGCGGCACATCGACGCGACACAGGCGGCGAAGGACCTGGCGACCCTGATACCGAGCTCGTCGACGATGACGGCGAATGCGGACAGCAACTCGCTTGTCGTGACCGACACCGAGATGAACATCCATCACATCGTGGAGATCGTGTCGGCCCTCGACACGTCGATTGAGACGGTTTCCACTTCCCAGGTCTTCCACCTGAGGAATGCGGATCCGGTCGAGATGGCGGCCCTGATAACGAATCTTTACGGAAGCCCGACCACGACGACGACAAACACCGCCGGCCAGGGGGGAGGCCGGGCGGGCGGCCTGGCGGCCCTGTTTGGCGGAGCTTTCGGCGGCCGGGGCGGCGGCGGGTTTGGCGGCGGCGCCGGGGGTGGGGGCGGCGGCGGATTTGGCGGAGGAGGCGGCGGGCGGGGCGCGGCAACCGGCGCCAACGGACGCGCCGGCTCGGCCAGCGGCAGGACCATTCCCGTCGTCGCGATCGCCGACCCGCGGACCTATTCGGTCGTGGTCACAGCCTCGAAGGACCAGATGCCGGACATTGTGGAATTGATCCACCGGCTGGATTCGGATTCGGGCCGGCAGCAGAAGGCCTACACGATAACGATGGAGAACGCCGACGTGCAGCAGGTCCAGGCGATCCTCCAGAACCTCTTCCAGAGCACAACCCAGAGGAGCACGACCTCCACCCAGGCCGATCCGCTGACAACCCGGGCGACGACAAACGCCCAGTCGACCAACAACGCAGCCACCAACGTGAATCTGGCCGGCACCGGCTCCGGATCCGGCGGCGGCGGCGGTCGCGCCGGCGGCGGCTGATTGCGGCCAAATTCAAGGATTCATTACAATGATCACACAATATTTCCGATCGGGCGTCCGCCCTCTTTTCACAGCCGGTTTGATCCTGCTGAGCGCCGGCTATGCGATCGCCCAGGCGCCGGGAGGCGGGGGCCGCGGCGGCGGCGGCTTCGGCGGCCTCGGCGCGCTGGGCGGCGTTGGCGGCGGCTTCGGCGGGGGCGGGGGTGCGGCCGGCACCGCCAACTCCGTCCGCCAGTACACCAATTCAAGCATGGTGGGCGACGCCATGATCACGAGCGACATGGAGTCGCGGAACCTGATCGTCGTCACCGACGACAAGACCTATCAGATCATCAAGACGATCGTGGCCGACCTCGACAGGCCGCGGCCGCAGGTCCTGATCGACTGCGTCTTCGTGCAGGTCACGCACACGAACGAACTCGATCTCGGGACGGAAATGACGTATTCGGGCCCCGTTGGCATCAAGACCAATCCCACCGGAACGGCCACAAGCCAGTTCGGGATCGGCCTGGCCAGTTCCGGCGGCGCGGCGGTCTCCAGCATACCGGATCTGGCGACAACGGGAACCTTGCTGACGACAGTCCCGAATGTGGGCTCGCTGCCCACGAGCGGGTCACCGAGCAGCAATGGCGCATTCTACAGTCTGGTCGGCCGCGACGTGAACGCGACGATCCATGCGCTGGCGGCGGTCAACAAGACGGAAGTCCTCTCCCGCCCGTCGATCCTGACTCGCAACAACCAGCAGGCGACGATCCTCGTCGGCCAGGTGATTCCGATCATAACGAGTTCGTCGGCTGCCACCTCGCTCTCGCCGGCGTTCAATACGATAACCCAGTCGGACATCGGCATCATTCTCAAGGTGACTCCCTTCATCACCGCTGAGGGAAATGTCGAGATGATCCTGGATCCGGTCATTTCCTCCCTGAGTGGAACGACGGTGCCGATCGGCAACAACGTGAGCTATCCGGCGATCAACATGATCTCGGCCGACACGGTGGTCGTGACGCCCAACAACCAGACAGTCGTCATCGGCGGGCTGATGCAGACCCAGAAGAACGTCACGGAGAACAAGATTCCGCTCCTTGGAGACATTCCGGTGCTGGGATATGCGTTCAAGTATTCGACTTCGAGCAAGCAGAAGACCGAGCTGATCATATTCCTGACTCCGCACATCGTGCGCAATCCCAGCGATTTGGCGCAATTGTCCGTCCAGGAGCAGGGGAGGATGGAGCTGGCCCCGAATGCGTTTGGAAAAGCGGAGTTGAGCAAGTACAATGCGACGGCTAGGTAATATTTGGTGCTTGGAATAGGCTCGCGCCTCGGGCCGACTTCCCGGCACCCCCCAATGCGCTGGCAGATCGCAAGAAACACCCCGATCATCTCAATCGTGCTGATTGGATGCGGCCTTGCCGTCTGCGCATGGCAGGTGCAGGAGCATGTCAGGTTCGAACGCACGGCCAGGGAGGCCCTGATCAAGCGCGGGCGCGATATCACCTCGACGCTCGGTGTCATCCTCCGCTCCCAGCGCCGCTTTGGCCTGGTGGCCAAGGAGCGGATCGAGCCCGCCCTGCAAAACCTTGTCCAGTCCGAGGAGCTGGTGTCGATCTCCATCCTCTCCGTGACCGGCGAACCCCTCGCGAGCGCGGGGCGGCCCTTCGACCTTACGCCGTCGGAAATGGAGGCGGGAGGCGCCCGCTGGGGGCAGCACACGCTCACAATAATGAACTTGATGGACCTGGGTTCGACCGGGACGGAAGACAGCACGCGCGAGTCGCCTGCAATCGTTGTGACCGATGACGAGCGAAGGTCAATGCGGCCCTCCTCGGGCCGGCGCCCGCCGGATGCGGGCCCGGTCAGTC
>Ga0302320_10004524_pt1 | contig 31588 bp, 26 predicted proteins | sample Bog_T0_3_FD_202130 | JGI IMG/M metagenome (GOLD analysis project Ga0302320, IMG submission 202130) | Peat permafrost microbial communities from Stordalen Mire near Abisko, Sweden - Bog_T0_3 | ecosystem: Environmental > Terrestrial > Soil > Wetlands > Peat | place: Sweden: Abisko, Stordalen Mire... | reverse complement strand
TTGTCGAAGCACCCGGCCGTGTATGTCAAAGTGACGAAGATCCCCCGCCCCGGATTGCCGCCGCGGCGAATCCCCAAAACCTCCATCAGGCCCATCGCCACCGGCGCCATGATCGCCACACAAGCGATCCCGCTGGGCACCAGGAACGTCAACAGGAAGGACGTGAGAATCATCCCCAGCAGGATGCGGGAATAGCTGGCGCCGGTGCGCCGGATTACCAGGTAAGCCAGACGGCGCCCCAGGCCGGACTTGGTGGTCATGGCTCCCAGCAGGACGGCCCCAAACAGAAACCATGCCGTCTGGTCCGCGAAGCCGCTGAAGGCGGTGCGGAACGGGACCACGCCCAGAACCCAGAACAGATAGCATCCCACCATCCCCGTGAGAGCGTGCGGAAGAGCCGGCGCGATCCAGGCCAGGATCATGAATGCCGCCACGGCCAGCGCGTGCCGGGCGGTGGCGTTCACGCCCAGCGGCGCGAACCAGATGGCCGCGGGCCCGGCGATGGATAGCAGGGGGCCGATCGCGTTTCGTGCGTGGGTCATCGATCGGGCCATGGAATGCCACCCCGATATCGCTCCGCCAGTTGCGCCCGCTGCGGCTTTCCGGTGGCGGTGCGCGGAATTCCGTCGAGGAACACGATCCGCCGCGGGACCTTGAAGGGCGCCAACCGGCCGGCCGCGAATCGGCGCAGCTTCAGCTCCGATGCGGCGGCTCCCGGGCGCAACACCACCGCGGCGGCCACATCCTCTCCCAAGGTGCGATGGTAGACGGCGAACACCGCCGCCTCCGCCACCGCGGCGTGCGCCAACAGCGCGCACTCCACGTCTTGCGGAACGATTTTTTCGCCGCCCCGGTTGATGATTTCTTTCAGGCGGCCGGTGAGGAACAAGAAGTCATCCCCGTCCAGGCGGCCGATGTCGCCGGTATGGAACCAGCCGCCGCGAAAGGCCGCCAGGTTCGCTTCCGGGTCGTCCAGATATCCGGAAGTGACCGACGGCCCACGCACCACGACTTCGCCTTCCGCCTCCGCGGGCAGAAGATTCCCGGCCTCGTCCATAATGGCCACCTCCAGGCCGCTGCTGCGGCCAACCGACCCCGGCTTACGCGCGGCCTCCGTGTTGCGGGTCACGCCGCCGGTTTCCGTCAGACCGTAGCCGGCCAGTACGGGAACGCCCACGGCTTCCTCCAGCGCGGCCGGAATTGCCGCTTCGGGTGTCGCGCCGGTGATCCGAATCACGCGCAGCGGCGAGCTCCGGAAGACTTCCGGGTGCGCGCGCGCCAGCGCCAGGATGGCGCGGTTCAACGGAGCGTGCGACGAGAACCATGTGGGCTGGAATTGCTGCAGCCACGGTAGAAAGGTCGCGGGGTGGTAACCCGGAATGGCGATCGCCGTGCCGCCGCTGAACAACTGCATCAGCACTGCCGCCAGGCCGTGCAAGTGAAACAGCGGCATCAGGCTCAACAAGCGGTCGGCCGGGCTCAACTGCAGCGTGTGTGCTTCACGGGCTGCCATGGCGCGCAGGTTCCCCCACGTCAGTGGAACCAGCTTGGGAGAGCCGGTGGTTGCCGATGTGAAAAGCAGGAGCGCTGCATCGGTGCGGCGGACGGGGGGCGCTGGCGTCGCCCGCTGCGGCGCGTCCAAACGGAAGGAACCCGCCGTGTCGCCGGGGGTGAAACGCATTCTCAATACGGGAATGCCGAGCGCCTGGGCTGCCGCCAATGCCGCTGCAGGCATGGGATCCGGGAGTATGACGGTGCGGGCACCCAGCCGGCCGAGGTAGAACCGGAACTCACTCTCGGTCATCGCGGGGTTGAGAGGCGCGCCGGCCCCCACGGCGGAAACCGCCAGGAATGCGGCGATCAGGTCCGGCCCGTTTGGCAGCACCAGGGCCGCGATCTCGCCCGGTTCAAAGCCCGCCCCAGTCACGGCCCGGCGGATGGCTCGCAACGTGTCCGGGAGCTCCCCATAGGTCAGCGGCCGGCGTCCCGGAGCCGCCAGAGCAATGGCCGCCGGCGTCTGGGCGGCGTACTTTTCGAGCGGGTGGAAGCTTTCACTCACGCTGCCTGCCCAGCCGGTCGTCTATGTAGGCGGCCAATCCGGCAAGATCCCGCAGGAAGTCAAACTCCAGGAACTCCGGTTCCAGAGAGATGCCGAACTCCCTCTCCACGGCTGTGAGGAATTCGAGCACCGCGATGGAATCCAGGCTGGCGGCCTCCTCCAACATACGTTCGTAGGAGAGCTCCGCGTGCCCGACCTTCAGGTGTAATGACTCCACAAACACTCTGCGGACGCGCCCTATGGTGTCCTGCGAAGGGCCGCTTAGATGGTCATCCATTGCTGCCATTCCTCCGGGTAATCGCGGATTTGTTTCTCTATGGTCTCGACGAAAGCCGGCAGATTCGCGCTGACGAACTCATCGCGCCCCGGGGCGGAGACGATGTCCAGCATGGGGCCGAAGACGATGCGGAAGGCCGAACTCCTGCCGAGACAGAGCATGGGGACCACTGCGCAGCCCGACAGCCGGACCAGCTCGAATATCCCGGTGGGGAAGCGCCACGGGACGCCCAGAAACGGCCATGGCCGCGTTCCGGACCCGGAGGGCATGTCGAAATGGATGTCGACCAGACCGGTGGTCCGGAGCGTGCGCAAAATTTTGAGAGTGCATCCCGGATCCTGAACATACACCGATTCTCCAATGATCGCATGCAGGAAGTTTACCCGGCGCCGCTCCAGAATTCGCCGCCCCAGGCGTCCCCACCACTCTCCCTTTGAAATCTCCTGGCGCACCGTGAGGATAGGATATCCGATACGGGCAAGATGCCGCTTGGCGACGCGGCACGCGGAAAAGTGAGCTGTCAATAAGATCACACCTTTGCCGGCGGCCTTTCCGCGTTCCAGGTGCTCGATGCCGTCTATTCCCAGACAGCGCATTCTTCGGGTGCAAGAGGGCCAACTGAGTATCAGGTCATCCAGCATGCGGAAGGAGGAATTGGCGAGAAACTTACTGGCGATCCGCGGCGCCCGGTCGCGTGCGATGCCGGCGGATGGGGCGCCCAGCATGCGGTCGATGGCCTTGGCCCTGCGCTTTCGCGCACAGAGCTGGTAGAGATTTCCCAGCGGATAAATCAGAGCCGGCGGAGTCAGCACGGACAGGAAGCGGAGTGGATACAGATAGAGAAACCACAAAAGGTCGTCAACCGTGAGAAGGGCCCCCGCCATCAGGATTAACATACACGGTAGCAGTTTTTGGCGCGCGGAATGGGACCGCCACTCACCTACCGCAGCAGCGCCGATGCGCACCACAGGACCGGCGCCTGGCCGTGCAAATCGCCGGTGTTGCGCTTGCGATCCAGGTAGTATTGCAGATCGTTCAACTTATTCGTGCCTTCGCACACGTTGCCGATGTCGCCATCGGCGTCGATATAGCTGGTCAACGCCAGCCAGGCTTTGCGCGCCGCCGGGCCGTAAGTCTTCGCGTCCAGCCAGCCATTCTTCACGCCGGTGATCATGGCGAAGGTGAACATTCCCGTGCTGGAAGTCTCCGGCCAGGCTTCCGGATGGTCGATCAACTGCTTCCACATGCCGTCCGGCCCCTGGTACTTCAGTAGCGTGGCCATCATCTTGTTGTATCCCGCCAGCACGGCCGCCCGCTTGGGGTGATCCTTGGGTAGCGACCGCAGTAACTCGGCCATTCCCACCGCCACCCAGCCGTTGCCGCGGCCCCAGTAAAACGGTACGTCGGGCGCGTGGTAGAACAAGCCGCTGGGCTGCTGCAACTTATCCAGATAGGCGGTCATCTCCAGGGCCGCGCGGTCGATGTACTTATGGTCGCCGGTGGCGCGGAAGGCTTCCACTTGCACCGCCGTGATCATGAACATATCGTCGATCCAGAAGCGCGTCTCGGCGGTCAGCCCATCGGGCGTGGGATTCTCCCATTGCCGGTCGGCAATCGTCTGGCCGAGTTCGAGGTACTTCTTGTCTTTGGTCTGGATGTAAATCTCCAGCGGAACCGTGCCGAAGACCGAGAAATCCACGTGCCGCTCGGTCGGTACCAGCTTCGATTCGGCCCCGAATAGCGGGTCGAAGCGCGCAATCAGGCGGCGGGTCAGGTCCTTGTCGCCGCTCAGTTTGGCGAAGGTCAGGGCGCCATACCAGGCGCAGACCTCGGGATAAATGATGGTATTCGTACGCAGGTGCGCGCTGGGGGCGAAACGTTCGGCGACGCGCTTGCCGATTTCCCGGGGCGATTTCCCGGCCGGCCAGTTCGCGAAATCTTTCTGGGCCAGGCCCGGATGAGCGGCGCCCAGAATAGCGAGGCACGCTGCCAGTGCCCGCGGAAGCGGAATGCGTTCGGTTTTCATGGTCTATTGTCCTTCGAGGCCGGTCACATTCCGGCTGTCTTTCACCACCACGCGGCTGCCATCGGACGCGCGGATGCTGGTCTTTGAGAACTTCCAATTCTCGGCGTTCTGAATGCTGCCGGCGATTTTGGAGGCGATGTCCACATCCTGGAAAGTGAAATTCTGCAAGGGCGATTCGGCGTAGGAGCTGACCGCGAAAGCCCGTTGCGCTCCGCTGGCGTGGATGCTGGAAATCCGCACGCGACGAATATGCGGCAGGCCCTTTTCCGGAGGAACCGGCGCCACCAGCACACGCCAATAATCCGGGATATCGGTGGCGCCTTCCGGCAGTTTGGCATAGCTATAGCTGGGGTTCCAGTTCAACGTGATACCGAAGGCCGCATTCGTGCCCTGAATGTCCACATCGTGGATGTCGACGTTCTCCACCGTTCCGCCGCGCGTGCTGGCCGACTTGAAAAGTATGCCGTTCGATACCCGTCCGAGCACGTGCAGCCGGTAAGCCTCCACGTCGTGGATGCCGCCCGACGTTTCGCTGCCGAAGGTGACGCCGGCGGCGCCTCCGCGCACCGTGTTATCGCGAATCTCCACGTGCGCCGTGGGACGATTGACGCGCAGTCCGTCGGCGTCGCGGCCGGCCTTGAGGCAGATGGCGTCGTCGTTGCATTCGATGTCGCAATGTTCCACCAGAACGTTCTCGGAGGAGTCCACGTCGATGCCGTCGGTGCTCGGACCCATGCCGCCGATATTGTTGCGGATGGTGACGCCATCCACGTGTACCTTGCTCGAATAGCAGATGTGTACCGTCCAGAAGCCCGAGCGCTTGAGCGTGAGCCCCTCCAGATTCACGCCGGTCGACTTGTAGATCTGGATCAGGCGCGGGCGCGGGCAATCGTAGTCGGCCGCCCAACGGAGGCCCTTGGGCTCGTAGGCCGCGCGCAATGCCCAGTACTTGTCCCACCAGAGCTTGCCGTCGCCATCGATAGTGCCCTTGCCGGAGATCCTGACGCCGTCCTGTTCAAAGACGTTGAGGAGCGCCGCGGGCCACTTCATTTCGACTCCGGCAATGCGGGTTTGCATCACCGGGTAGGCTGACTGGTCCTGGACGCCGCGGATCTCCACGCCCTCGTCGAGGCGCAGGTGCGTTCCCGATTTCAGAAACAGCGAGCCGCTGAGGTAGAGGCCCGGGTCAAAGACGACGGTGCCGGCGCCGGCTTTCGCGGCGGCATCGATGGTCTTTTGGATGGCTGCGGTGTCGACGGTTTTGCCGTCGCCTTTGGCGCCGTACGTGGACACGCGGAATTCGGCGGCGTGAGCGGCGAGAGCGGCGAGAGCGGAAAGGAGCATGACTGCCCCCAGCGCGGCGCGGGCACTCCGAACTCCCGATGTCGCGGAATTTGGGATGAGCCCGGAGGTGGGGCGGGCGGTGCTCGCCTGCCGCCCGTCCTCGTTGAACCAAGCCCGCTGCCTATACGGAATAGAGGGCAGGCGAGCACCGCCTGCCCCACCGAGCAAGGAATCCCAAGCCAGCCGAAATTGCGCGGCGACACGATTGTCCGCTTTCATTGAATTTCCACCTTCCCGGATGCCAGTCCGGGAGCCGATGCGCTCACCGTAATGCGGCCGGCCGCCGCAGTACGGCGCACGATGCCGATCGCCTGGCCCCGAAACGCGTGCCGTTCGGACGCCTGAAACGGCTCGTGACTGGTAACGTCCGCGTTATCCACGGCGACGATGGCGCCTGGGCCATCCACCTGGAAATGGATCGCCTGGTCCGCGCCGGGAACCAGCACGCCATGCTCATCCACCACTCGCGCGGTGACGTACGCGATCGCCCGCAAACTGTCGCCGCCGGCCGCGAGCGCAATCCTCGCCGGTTGGCCGGCAGTGCGCAGTTCGTACGCCGCGGCAGTGCGGCCCTGGTTGCGGCCCACCGCTTGCAGCGCGCCGGCGGCGAAAGCCACCTGCCAGGTGCGCGGCGATGCGTCGGCCGGCAGCGGCTTCGACCCCAGCGACCTGCCATTGAGCGTCAACTCCACTTCCTGGCAATTGCTGTAGACCTCCACGTTCTCTTCGTGCGCGGCCCGGTCCGCCGGGGTCCAATCGGAGAGCAGCGTTAGCGGAGCCAGCCGGAACATGGCCTGATAGCCCGGATCGGTGGGAGCGGCGGGCGGAGGCGCCACGCGCCGGGCCATGTAGACCATCGGCTGGTCCGACCACCAGCTCTGCCGCTCATACGCCGCCGGTTTGAAGCCGCCGGTGCGGTCGAAGAGGCCCTCGTCGTTGGCGATTTGCGGCCAGCGGTGTGCTTCGCCCAGGTAATCGAAGCCGGCCCACAGGAACTGGCCCGCGTAGGGCGGATTATCGCGCAACGCCAGCCAGACGGCGCGGTCCAGGCGGTTCTCGGTTCCCAGAATCTTGCGCGTGGGTTTGGCGGCGTGGGCCGCGAGGATCTCATTCTCGCGATAATTCTGGCCGACTACGTCGAGCAGATCGGCCAGCCCGTTATCGTAATCGTGGCTGACGTTGGGACGGAACAGAGCCTGGGTCACCGGCCGCGTGGGGTCGTTCTGGTGGAAGACTTCCACCAGCCCGCCGAGGATCTGCCGGGCAAGCTCGGCCTTGGGGGTGTCGCGGATCTCGTTGCCGGCGCTGTAGACGATGACGCTGGCGTGATTGCGGTCGCGGCGCACCGTGTCGCGCGTGTCCACCTTCGACCACTCCTCGAAATAGAGGTGGTAATCGTAGGGGTTCTTGGCGACGGTCCAGCAGTCGAACGTTTCGTCCATCGCCAGGAAGCCCAGGCGATCGGCGAGGTCGAGGAATTCGGGCGCAAAGGGATGGTGGGCCGCGCGGACCGCATTCACGCCGATCTGACGGAGCAACTGCAAGCGGTGCTCCCACACGCCCAACGGGACGGCGGCGCCCACCGCGCCTCCATCCTGGTGCATGGCGGCGCCCTTGATTTTCAGATTGCGGCCGTTGAGCCAGAAGCCCGTATCGGCGTCGAAATGAAACTCGCGGATGCCGAAGGGAACGGTCTCATCGTCGAGCGCGGTGGCGCCGTCGCGCAGTGTGACGACCGCCCGGTAGATGGCGCCGTGGCCGATATCCCAGCGGTCGGGATTCTTCACGGTCGCGTCACCCTGAAAGTCGGCGGTCTTGCCGGCGGGTGCCGTTTGCGGGCTCAAGTGTACCGTATCGATGGCCTTGCCGGCGGGGTCGAAAATGGCGATCTCGATGGCCACCGTGGCGGGTTCCGCGAACCGGTTCATGATCGTGCCTGCGACATGCACCGTGGCTTCGCCGGCGGACACCCTGGGGGTAGTGACGAAGGTGGACCAACGCTCCAGGTGGACCGGGCTCGCGACCACCAGGCGGACATGCCGGTAGATGCCCGCGCCGGTGTACCAGCGCGACGCCGGCTGCGATCCGTTGTCGGCGCGCACCGCCAGCACGTTGGTGCCGCCGAATTTCAGATGACCGGTCAGATCGTAGGCGAAGCTGACGGCGCCGTTCGGCCGCTGGCCTAAATGAAAGCCGTTGATCCAGACGTCGCTATTGGCCATGACGCCGTCGAATTCCACCGATACGGAGCGCGTGGCATCGTTGGCCGGAAGCGAGAAACTCTGGCGGTACCAGCCCACGCCCGCTGGCAAAAAGCCTCCGGCGGCCCCGGTGGGATTGGCTTGGTCGAACGGACCTTCGATGCTCCAATCGTGCGGAACGGAGAGCGTGCGCCAGGCGGTGTCGTCGAAATCGGGCTTCTCGGCGCCGGGCGCGTCACCTTTCAGGAATCGCCAGTTGCCGTCGAACGGAATGGTGGTGCGAGCCTGCGCCAGCGTGGCAGCCAGCAACATGGCTATGGCAAATCTCCCCATGGAATGCGATCAAAGTATAACATCGGATAATGCGACCTCGTCCGTCAAGATACGCCGCCTGCCTGCTGGACGCCGCCGCGGCTTGGGCCTTTCTCCGCGAAATTCGATAGGTCCGTCCACCGCTTTGTACTCCGAGGCGGCGGGCTCCGGCTTCGAACCCGGCGCCACGGCCGGCGCTTTCTACTTTTCCGTGCGCGTGCCGGAAGAAGGCAACTACAAGGTGACCGTCACCTCAGTGACGAAAAACGCGGACAATTGAACGAGCTGTTCGGGTTGAACCGGCGGGTATTCAAGGCTTACATGCTCCAAAAGAGCCTAGACCGGCTCTGGGACTACAAATATCCGGCATCCATGTTTACCTGCCTGGGCAAGTGGATGGACCAACTGAAGTGGCAGCGATTGCAACCACTCGAAAAGTTTGCCGAAATGCTGCTGAAGCATGCCGAGGGGATCGCCAACTACTGCTTGACGACGGTTCGCTTCGGGGTAGTGGAGGCGGTCAACGGGAACATCCGGATGCTGATCAACCGCGGACGCGGTTATAGGAACCTGCGCTACCTGCTGCTGAAAGCCAAGCGGGCGGCGGTGACCAGCGTCGAGTTTCTTGCGGTCCGGCGGGTGTCGAAGGCGGCATGAATGACGGGGCTGCTGTCAGATTCTCGCGAAGAGCCAAAAAAGGAAAACTCGCGAATCGTCATTTTTGTGTCGCGCACCCTTATGGCGTTCCGGGCCGCCGTACCATGCCGGTCTCTGCCATACTGAAAGTCTGATTCTATGAATCCGCAGGGATCCTTCATGTCGCGCGCAGCGCGTTGGTTGACGTTTGGGGCTGCGGCGTCCATCATGTTCTCCATCGCAGCCTTCAATATACTGATGGGCTTGGGGCTCGCCGCTTTGCTGTTTTCCGGCGACAAGCTGCGGCTGCCGCGGATCAAACTGCCGCTCGGCATCTTCATGGCGCTGACGGTGGTCGCGTGGATATGTTCCCCGGACCCCTGGATAGACGGTTATCCGCAGATTCGAAAGTTCTGGGTCTTTCTGATTCTCCTGCTGGTATTCTCCACTTTGCGGGGGCTGTCCACCATCCGCTGGCTCTTCTTGACATGGGCAGGTCTCGCCAGCATCAGCGCTCTACGGGGATTCGTGCAGTTCGCCGACAAGATGCAGCAAGCGCACCAGTCGGGGGTCGACGCCTACACTTACTACGTGTCGGAACGGATCACGGGATTCAGCAGCCACTGGAATACATTTTCAGCGCAGGAGATGTTTGCATTGGTGATGTTGGCGGCGCTCCTGATATTCGGAATCCACGTGCCCAGGCGTTGGGTCTGGGTCATGTGCGGAGTGCTGATCGCGGTAGTCTTGTACCTAGGCGAAACGCGTGCCGTGTGGATCGCTACGGTGCTGGCCGGTCTGTATCTGGTGTGGTTCTGGAAAAAATGGCTGGTGGCGTTAGTGCCCCTTGTCGGCATCGCGCTGTTCTTGGCCTCGCCGCCGGTGATGCGCGAACGCTTTACTTCCCTATTCCACGCCAAGCAGGTTGACTCCAACACGTTTCGTATCATCGCCTGGAATGCCGGAGTTCAAATGATCGAAAAGCACCCGTTGCTCGGGTTGGGGCCCGAAGGTCCGAGATACCATTTCCAGGAATACGTCCCCCCGGACACTTGGGCGTCGCGACCGCCCGGATTCTATCAGCATCTGCATAACGTCTACCTGCAATACGGAGCGGAGCGCGGCGTTCCCGGCCTGTTGGTTTTCCTGTGGCTGTTGATTCAAGTCTTTGTGGATTTCCGGCGGGGATTGCGATCCTTGCCGGCAGGCCCCGGCGATCGCAGATTCCTGTTGCAGGGAGGCATCGCTATGGTCATAGCGATGATGGCTGAGGGGTTTGCTGAGGTGAACTTTGGGGATTCGGAGCCTCTTACCATGTTTTTGATTGTGGTGGCCTGCGGTTATCTGGCTCTGGAGAAGGATCTGCCCGATGCGAAGCCCGCCCTACGCCCCCATGAACCCGGCCCGCCGCGGGCTGCGTGGCAGCGGCAGACCGTACCCGATTAGACAGAATTGGTCTAGTGCAAACAGGACGACCGATTCCAACTTGGCGCCTGACGCGATCAGCGCTTCTCTCTGCCAGGGAGTCGTGTAGTCGGAGATGCCCACGAGGTGACTGCTTTGCGACGGGGAAAAGCCGCGTAGTGCGGGTAATTCAATCGACTGCGTTGCCAGATCGAGGTTCCGCTCGGCGGTATAAGTGAAATTCTCCGTTTTCAGGCAAGCTAGATTTGCGGGAGTCCAATCATCTAGAGGAAAATTGATAATTTGATTGAGCGCCGTATCGTTTACATCCGTCGGATAGAGTACTTCGAACTGCGCTGTAGGGAAGGAAGATCGCACGAAATCCCGGATCGCTTTGGTGAACGTTCCGATCAGTCCTGGCAGGAATAAGCACTCTTGTTCCAACGGTCCGGGGTCGGTATTTTGGCTCGAGATGACAGCGATGGGACGCCCATAAGCAGATTGGAAAGCTTCGGTCGTATAAGCGTCGTAGAACGGCAAGCCGGGCTCCGTGACTGCGGTTGCCGTGGGGCCTGGGAAATACCACCATTGCACCTCGCCGAACTGCAAATACGGCGCGATGCCGGCTTCACCCATTACGCTCGCCATTTCAGAGTACACTTGCTGCCAGAAAGCCGTGCTCGCTGGCCCGAAATTTGTTTGCAGCGCCGGTGTAGTCAGCCACACCGGATCCCCATTCGGATATCTCTGTGCGATTCCTGTGGTCAGACTATCGTCGCCATTTTGCAGTTCCATGCTGAACGAGGCGGTAGCATCGATCCCATAATTCTTCAACGCCGTAAAGAAGGCGAGGCTCCAGTCGCGCGCGGCGCGGTTAATGGGAGGCACAGCGGTGAGATCGGTACGCCAGAAGCTACCATTGGGATCGGCGCACGTGCCATCGATCCCACCAGCGAGCGCTGGCACGCTCGGCTGAGCCGTAAACGGCGCGTTGTTCGTCTGAGAGTTGTCGGTGCTGGTGGTGATTGTGAGGCCATTCCCGCTAGTACCGAGATTGCGCGCCGTGACTGTAACAGTCGCGCCGTCGGCTTGGGCCCACACACTGTTCGAACCGGCATTGATCAAAAATGCGAAGCATGTTGCCACGCTTTCAGCCGTGTCGCCGATCAGGTTGACATGTTGTATCAGGGTTCCACCCAGCCTGACGCTGGTAATCTGGCCAAACTCCGGTTCGCCTGCGAACAGGACCGTCGCTGAGGCAAATTGCTGGCCAGGCCGGCAAAGTTCGTAGCACCAAAGGGCCCCCACATAGTGGTTGACCCTAGCAGAGAATCCCAGCTTCTGAATGAGCCACGCAGTTCTTTCCGGCGCCAGTGCGATCGAATGGTTCGTGTCCCAGTCGGTCGCCAAGGTCATCGCTGGAATCACGGAAAAATCCGGCAACTCGTTTGTTGGAACCACAATTTCCAGGAAATCGAAGTAGAAGTAAGTCCCGACTATTCCCTCGTGGGTGATCGTGATGGTATGTTGTATGCTTCCGCTCAATGGACCTATAGGCAGACGAATCAGGACATCCTCGTTCGGTAGGGCCAGGTTCACGGCAATCGCTGCATTTGCATCCACTTGGACCGCAACCTGTGCTCCAGTGCTGATGTACCGCGTCCCCAGATACAGCGTATGGTCCGTGCTCGCCGTATATGAGCACTGGAGCGAACACTCGGGCGTCGCCGTCCAGTGAATTGACCCGCCCGAGAAATTGCCAACGCTGTTGCTCCACTGGCCGCCCAAATAGGCGACGGGGTCGGCGTCGTCCTCGATCCGCCGGCTTCCTGGGCCTGCGACTTGGTATAGCAGGTTATTTCCCACTACCGACCAATTCGTCACCACAACCGAAAACTCACTCCGTTGGAAGTTGCCAGGCAGCAAGGCCGCTGCCCACGTCCAGCGCATCTTTCGCACGCTCGATGTCGGAACGGGAACAAGAAGTGATCGATCCGGGTCGATGTAACCCTGGAGCGCGCTGAAATTCAGATTCACTTGCCATTGTTGTGGTGAAGTTCCCCCTCCGAACATCGCCGAAGTCGGTGACCATGCTTCCGTGGCCGCACCGTGGACCGTCGCATAGACGCCGATCCGATTGGCGTTTGTCCCCGAGCCTGCGTCGTACGTCAGCGTGATCAGCGTGCCGCTCGCGGACGCAGTAACCGTGCCGTCTCCAAATTGATTGATTGCCCCTGCTAGAGCGGTCAACGCACTCTCCAGAGTGTCGCTGCCGGCGAGGAGGTAGTTGAAATGTTGATCCAGCCAAGCCAGTTCGATGTAATCTCCTCCAGTGGTCGGCCCGCCCAGTTGGAAGGTTACGGTAGCGGCGGTGAAGGTTCCTTCGATTGGCGAGGCGTATCCTAACGCCGAATCGTTGAGCGGCACGTCATACAGGGTTTCCACGCCTCCGTTGTCGGCCCAGATCCGCAGGTAGGGCCATTCCACGGTGGGATAGAGCGTTGAGTCCATGGCGATGCAATTTGTGCGGACTTCCTGATAGCTGAGCTGGGCTCCACTCAAGTCCCCATCTGGTAGGTTGCGCAGGGCGGGATGTTCGAATACGTTGTCGCGATTCCATTCCACAACCACCCAATCGAACGGATCCCTCCAGCAGCCCGATACCGAGAAGCCGCTTGAACTGGTCTGGCTCAACGCCGCCACTGCCGACGGCTCCTGAAAGTAACATTGCAGGTCCCGGTCAGGCCGCAGTTTGCTAAGTTGCTCTCCCATTACAGTCGAATGAGCACCGTGAGGTTCGCTCCGGGGTAAACCTGGCCTACTGATAGTACCGCAACAGTCACTTGGTCCATCACCTGGAGCGGTCGCAGCGTACTGCCAAATATGCTGTTCGACGCGATTGTTCCGGGTGCGAACGTCAGGGTACAGTACAGAGCGCCGTTAACGTTCACCTGCACTTGCACCTGGGCATCCGCTGCACTTCCCAAAATGGCGAATACATCTCGTACCGAGTGGGCCGCTTCCACCACGATTGCGGGAGCCACGGACTGTTCGACAGCGAGGAATCCATCTACTTGAATCGAATACTGTCCGCCAGAAAGAGTGCGCAAACCGCTTTCGTCATTGTGAGTCAGGCAGATGCCTGTGGTAGAACTATTCCCCATCGAATTAGTCACAAAGAGTTCCGCACTGCCTACCCGGACGTCCGGCAGCGATATCGGATAGCTCCAACTCCCGCTGTATGGACTTCCGAAGAAGCCGGCCGGAAATGGCACAATCGTTGTCTGGCTTGATAGGAGGCAGACCGGGGTCGCAGCCGTATGTGTTGCCGCCGTGCTGCCATCCACACCCCGAGCAATGCAGTACTGCGCGCCGTTGTTAGTTATCGCCGACACACCGAGAATCTCGCCATCGATTTGTAATTTGTTCCCCACCTGAGCCTGGCCTGCTACGTTCAGAGTCAAAGTCAGATCGCTGGCCGCTAGATCGCCGGCCAGCAGGGTGGTCGGCGCGGCATTCAGTTCATTCCAGTAATAAAGAATAAGTGTACCAGACGAGATCGAACTCGTATTTGTCAGATCGGTAAAAGAAACGCCGCTCAATACCACCGTCCCACCACCGATTCCCGGCCCTAAACCGAAGAACGGTTGCGGCGGCACCTGTGTATCAGCTCCCCCTGATCCTCCGATGGTCCATCGCGTCACAATCGAAATCTGCGGTGGACATTCGAAGTTGTTTACGTTTGCTGCCCGACCCGTGATTTGCACCACCTCGCCGGCCCGATTTGGAATTCCAAACTGTACTGGGCTGCTCTGCGAAACAGCGGCGAAGTGCCAGCCAGTCTCTGCTATTGTGAAGAAACTAGACGCGCCCGGTTCCACATCCCACGTCGAAACCGTCAGTGTCGTCGCATCATTGGCCGTAATACTACGTTCCTGCCCGGCGCCTGTGCCGCGCGTGATTCGCAGAGTCATGCCGAGGTAACCGTTAATCGCCATCTGCAAGGTTGCATTTCCGGCCATCGTAGGTGAGTGCGTCGTAACGGCCACCTCCGGCTGCAACTCCGAACGCCAGTAGAAATTAGCGTGGTCGAAATTGGAATCTGGTGGGGGATTTAATTCGTTGACCAATCCCGTATCTGCGAAACTGGTTGCGATCGGCTGGTTAGATGCTACTCGCAACAACTGCGCAGGTGTAATTCCGCGATACACGTTGAATGCGGTGGTCCCTGTCGCAAAACTCAGGCCGCTCAACGTCACTGTGCTACCGTCGGCGGCAATAGTTGCTCTGACCAGGAACGACAGTGAGCTTTCCTGTCCCCCGCTGTTTTCCGCGGAAACTGCGTAGTACAGTGTCTGGTTGCTCTGGAGCGATCCGCCGGAGCTGATTGTCGGCGACAGGTTGAGAAGTGGGATGCCCGGACCACCGCTCCCAACCATTGGCGGTGGAATGAAGCTCACGATGACGCTCGTCTCCACGCTACCGTCGCTGTTTTGAGCGGCCGCCTCAACTATGCCGAACTGAACATTTCCGTTGCCGTCGACCACGCTTCCCAACAAGGGATTTGGCAGGCCGACTCCTGAGTTGTCCTGTATCGCCTGCCCGGATGGCGAGGTTACTTGTCCATTCGTGTCTGCATACCATGCATCGTCGTGGATCTGCGCCGTGATCGTCGAAGTACGATAGTTGGTTGCCGGCGAAATCTTCAGGACTCGAAAGGGTTGGCGCAAAAAGCCTTCCTTGAAATATGTCACGGTGATCAAGTCTCCGGGCGCGACTCCGAAGGCTTTGACGCTGGTCTGGAATGCGATATAAGTGTTCCCGAGGATCGATTTATCGAGATTGAACTTTAGAATCCGCGACGCTTGGTCGTACTGGGGAAGCCCTAACGCCATCAAGGTTGCGGACGTGGTCTGCCCCGTGAGGGCCACATCGTCCGGGTCAACCATTTCGTAGCTGTCTTGCTGGTAGCCGTTGAGCGCGTCTTGAAACTCCACCGACATACAATTCGGCGTATCGGCGATGCTGCGGGATGTCAGGACCACACTCGCCGCCCCATTGGGTTTCCTCATGATTCCGGAGAACCAATTGCTCCCGTCGCCGAATTCATAACTCGGCCATCCGCCATTGAGCGACTCGCTGCTGTTCGACCATGCCTGCGGGGATGGCTTTTCTAGTGCGATTGTATTCTCGACTTTGGCTTGCAACAACCCGCCGGGTCCGTAGGTTAAGTACATGCGTGCGCAGTTGCGGATACCGCGGACCACGTCTCCCGCGCTTCGCCGGTGTTGTAGAAGCAGATTACATTGAAACCGTGGCAAGGTGATTGGATTCCCGTTCATATCGGTCGCAGCGATGCCCTCATCGCAATATGCCGCCACCGCTGCGAAGCTTGTGATGTCGATCTCCGATGCCGCCCATCCGCTCCTTCGCAACACGTCCAGCAGAATCCATGCTGGGTTGCTTGAGAACTGGTCGCCTATATAAGTCCCGTCCGCCCCATAGACCGGTACGTTCAAGCCCTGCACTAACACTTCGACGCTCGGAAGCGAGGTCCCATTGTTCAACTGGTTCGGTACCACCACCGAAAGATACGCCATGCTGCCATAGGGGTCGCCGGCCGGCGCTCCGCTTGCGTTTGTGAAGTTGGGATCTAAGCAGCCATCTCGCGTCCCTAACGTCAGAACGTTGTACCAGCCGGTGCCTGTCATGTTGGTGCCGTTCACACCCAGCGGAAGTTCTACGTCGTTCACCAGCACCGTCAAGACGCCCTGGATTTGCCCAATTCCTAGGAGTACCTCCATCCGCGTCAGGTTGCCGTCGTTACGCGCAAATGTTACGGTCGGCGACTGCCAAACCGTGCCGTAAATCATCGGGACATAGTCGTTGTAAAGTGCTTGGTTCACCGAGACCGCCGAGGTGGACCAGCCCTTTCCGTAGGCGCGAACGGAGATTGCCGGGGGGACAAACTCCAACCCCCCAAAGCGGTTGAACATTCCTCGCGCCTGGCAATCCGTCCGGGTGTACCCGCACGAGGTGTATGGCTCCGTCCCGTTTAGATTGCCCGTGCCGCCTGGGATTCCGGCCGAATAGCCGCAGCGGTAATACAGAGAGTACTTGCCGTTGATGCCACCGTCCACTGCTTCCGTCTGCTGGTCTGGCGTAGATGGAAACTGCCAGGGACACCGGCGCTCGATTCGCACTTGCGGCAGGAACACCCTCTGCAGGCTCATGCGATTGATGGCCGTAAGGCGAAATGTGGATTCGTCGCTCCGGTCCGGCGGATTGCAGATTCCCTGAAACACTACCGTGGTATCGGTCAGAGCAGCGTTGTTCGGCAGATCGTAAAACAGGACCCCCACGGTGAGCTGCGCGCCCTTCCAGCCGACTGCCCGCTCGAGTTCCGAGAAGTGCGAGTCCGCATTGGCCAGCAAGATCGAGATTTGCGGGCTGCCGTCGATTCCTTGGTCGGAGGCTGTCTGAATGTCGAAAGCGCTGTGCTGGATCACGCGCGCAAGATACGCTTTCCCTCCAGCCGTGACACGATGTGTGCACCAGTGTTCCTCCACCCCGTTCGACAGGACACAGTCGAATACGATCAGCGGTGTGTCGGTGACGGACTGTTCTTTTAAATCAGAGATTGCTTGCATGAATAATATTCACCGTTGCCGAATGGCGATTCACGTCCGTCGTCGTAAAGGAGAGCGTGTCTTCGCGCAGACGTGCGTTCTCGTAGCATCCGCCGCTGGTGGTCGCCTTGTAGAGGGAGGGGCTGGCTTGTGGTTCCGCCTGCAAGCCGTACAAGTCCACGACGGCGCCGGGTCCCAACTCGACTCCGAAAGTCACCGACGCCGCTGTCGGATCCGTCGTCCCTGCACAAACAAACCTTTGCCAGGCGGGGCCGAGATTCTGAGCGTAGCGGTTACTGCCGAGCAACAACGTCAACGTTGCGGGATTGGCCGACTTTGCGTACACGCTGAAACAGTACAGGTACCCCCCAGGCGCTGTCACCGTCTGCGACAAGTCCTGCGCGCCCGCGCCGGAGTTCACCACCTGCCACGCATTGTTCCCACCGGCTGGATCGGCGTTTGCCCCGGCGCTGGAAAGGAGTGGCCCTGTGTCCCAAACCGCGTTGCTGAGGTCGTTGGTCCACGCCAACAGATTTGCCGTGGGATCCACGAATGTGAAATTGTTGAGCGTGCCTTCGGCAGCCGAGAAGAACTGCAGCAATGCCGCCAATTCCGCGTCGCTGAGTGCGGCGTACTTGAGTTGCCACTCCACCGTTTCCGCCCCCGAATCAGCCAGTTTCACTACCGTGCCGTCCGCCGCCGTGTTGACTAAGGTTCGCATCAGGTGGCGACGTTGAACCGGAAACTGGCTCAACGCGCCCGTCGCAAGTTGTGGATACACGAGCATTGCTAACTCCGATTCTCAATCACTGTCAGAGACGTCTTTCTTCTCATTTCCGCCAGCGAACTCACCGCCAGCTCGTCGCTGGCAAGGCTGCAATTGGAGTACAGGCTTCCATCCCACGGGTCCGTGAACGCAAAGCTTCCCAGGCGCCCCTGGTTGTCCTGGAAGAACTGTTCAAACGCCGCCATCTCGCTCTCGTCCAGTTCGCTCAGTTGGATTACCCATTGATGCAAGGGGCCGGCCGCATCGCGATACCGTTGCTCGCTGCCGTCCAGGAATCGCACCGTCTGGTTCTGAAACCGCAGCGATTTTGTCGCGGGGTACTGCGCTATTGCGCCAGTCTTAAGCCGAGGAAAGGTCGCCATGTCAGAGGCCGTTTACCACGTCGTTGATCGAGCGTGGACTGAGACTCAATCTCCAAGTTCCGGATTTGATCCGATTGCCTTTCAGTCGATCAGCTTCCGGCAGGTCCAGTAGCGTGTCTTGCATTATGTCGGCCATCATTCGTCTCAACTGCGAGTTCCTTTCCCAGAATCACGAACGCTTCTACTTGGCGAGCGCTCAGCTCCTCGCCTCCAAACGCGCCCAAGTGCCGCCACACGAAGAACTCCTCAACCAGCGATTGGCTCTCTGCGGTGATATAAGACGTTGGACACAGTTCGAGGGAGACATTCTTCCACGCCCAGACCAGACGTGCAGGTGTGACGGTGTCCGTCGGTAGCCATCCGCAACGCCGCTTTTGTTCCAGGCCGGACTTCCGGCAGATGTCGCACTTCCAACCGGCCTGGTTGGAGAAGTGAAAGTGGAAGGCGACAATCAGTTTTTTCGTTCGGCCGCGCTCAACCCGGTCTGCGCGCGCACTACCACGACCGCCTCGCGAAACAGTTCCTCCGGCCCAGTCTGTGCCAACGACTCCGGTGTGGCCACAGCCCCATCCAGTTCCAGACCCGAGATCGCCCGCAAACCCCACTTCACGTAAAGACGGTCGAGTTCGACCCGCAGCAGCGCGGCATCCATCTTCTGTCCGGGGTCCTGGCCTGCTTCCAGAAATTCCATCTTTCGCGCCAGTTCCCGCACTTGCCGCATCAGCTCCGCCCGTCTTCCGAAGGACATCTTTGCCACCGTAAACTTCACGCCGCTGGTGACCTGCGACTCCACTACGGCCACACTCTCATAGATCATCGGAACGCGCTCCTCGCTGACTGCCATGCTGGTCGTTTCAGGCGAACGCCACCGCGATTTCGTCGTCCACCGTTCCCTGCGCCCTGGACGAGCGGAATTTCCACTGCAACCGATTCTTACTGTCGTCGAATTCCGGCACCACCGGGATCACGCTTTGCAGGTAAACGCCCACCAACTGTCCTTGCGACTCGCCCATTTGGAACATTACGCTGATCGGTGATTGCTGCCGCGCCGCCTGGTACAGCGACTGCGTGCTGGCGTCATCCCTGCTGTAGAATTCGAATGCCGCACTCACGGATCGCTCACCCGGAGAAATCGCCATTGGAACGCTCGACCCGAATTCCTTCGATCGCGTATCCAGTCCGTTCTTGAGCGTCACTGAAGCCGACGTAATAGTGAAGAACTGCGTTGCCGAGGTTCCCAGCCATGCTTGGCCCAGGTTGCCGGGCACAATCGTATAGTCGAAACCGCTCAACGCCGGCTCCGCTGGAAAGCTCTGAAGCTGTGCCGCGCCTCCAGCGCTGCTGCTAAAGCTGCTGCTGTCCACCACGTCTTGCGCCTGTCCACTGAATCGGAATTCATGGAAGTCGCCGTTCAAGTCGATCTCCATTTGATCCACGGCCCCTCCGCACAGCAATCGCTGCACTGCCGTAGCCGGGCTCCAGTAATCGAAGATCCCCACGCTCGGCAGTTCTGTCGCGGGTGAGTAAGTTAGCGCCGCTCCAACCGGCGCACCCGCCGCCGGGGGCACCGTGAACGGTACGTTGAGTTGGACCGTGTCGGCGTCTACGATGGCCGCCACGAATCGGATTTCTCCACCGCTACTCACTGCCTGGCCCGCCGAGAGCCCGTGTGCCGCGGCAAACGCCAGTCTGCCGTTCCCCGTAGTGGACGCCGCCGTCCCCCCGGCGAAATGCGCCGGCGCAGCTCCCAGCGCTGCCTGGAACAGTGGACCGTAACTAGGGCTGCTGGCCCCCTGCTGCCAGTTCGTCAAAAACGTCCGCAATTCGAAACTGGTTTGCCGCCTGCCTCCGGCCGGCAGTCCTGTAAATGTCCGGCTTCCCGTCTTGTCCTTCCGATCCGTCACTTCCAGTTGTTGCCGGATTGTCAGCTTCACTGCCGGAATCCGGTTGGCCGCCGTGATCGAGGCGACCTGCCCATAAGCGCTTTCCAGCGCTGTGTAGAACCGGTTTGCGTTCGAGGAAATATATGAGGCCATATTAGCTTCTACTCACTCCAATCTCGAAAGTGATCTTCGCCACCTGCATGAAGTTCTTTCCGCCGTGCTTCACGGCTCCGAATACCGCTTGGTATTCGCCGCAATAGAACATGCCGTTGCCCCAGTCTCCGCGGTTTGCGTTCAGCACCTGCATGATCGCGTCCGCGTAATTCTCGAGCCCGTCTTGAAGTCCGTCAAGGCGATCCTGCGAGTGTCGCAGTTCCACCGTCGTTTGCACCGTGCCGGAGAACCTCCGGAACTTCTCCACCAGGCTGTTGACGATCTTTTCGCAATACACATTTACCGCCGGAAACTGCATGGTCGTACTTTGATCGGCGATATCGGGTGCGACGTTCTGCGCTCGCACCTGCGCCGCGCTCAGGGGGGCGATAGGCTGCCCGCCGCCTTGTGTCGTTTCGGCCAAGTAGGAATTGACGCCGTTTGTGGCAGTGATAAGCTGTACTACTTGGCTCGTGATCAGACTCCCAATAGTGGTCGTCATTAGCCCCTCAAAATCATGCGCGGCACGGCCATCAGGTAATCGGGCGACTGCCCCCAGCCTGGCGCAATTCCCCCGGTCGCGATTGCACTTGCCTGCCACGTTTGCCCCGTCGCGAGCGGCGATCCGTTCTGCCGCGACAAGGCCCCGGGATCCGCTCCCGCGTAAACGTTCCAGCCTGTTGCGCAGACCGGCGGTGTCGGAGGTCGCACTTGGATCGTGCTTCCTGACGTCGTGATCGCAGCCGCCGACGAGGGTGCGCCTTCCGTACCCTTGCTGTTAGTCCACGTCATCGTCACATAATAAGTGCCGTCGACCAAACTGCCCGGCGCATTGATTACTTGCGGCTCTCTCGCTCGTGGAACTGGAGACCAGGCGATCCCTATTCCCAGCAGCAACAGTTTCTCATACGCCCAGTTTGCCCTCTCCTGGAACTGGTCGCGTTTCGCCGCGTAACGATCGTTCAACTGGCTCGAGTATGCGTCCGCGTACATCATCTGCAGAGTCCGGAATGTGTGCCAGAGTTTCAGTGGTGGCGTCACCACCACATTGGCGATCTGAGGTTGCGCCGACAGCCAGAATGCCTGTTCGGCGCGCCTCGAGCCGTTCAGTAGCGTCGTGATTTCTAGCGCCAGTTCTTCCTGCGCCAGAACCAGCTTCTGCGTCACGTCGATCCCCTCGACGCTTGCCACGTTCGGTAACTGGGTGTCCTGCGCCGTCAGGTCTTCCAGACCCGAAACAGGACCGTCCGTGAACAGAGCCATATCGTTCGCCTACTCCTTCGCGGATTTGGATCCGCCCTTCAGCTTTTTCACGTCCTCCGTCAACTTCTTCAAGTCGTCCGAGGACACCATCGTGACTTCCACCTTGGCCACCGACGCGGCTTCCTCAGCAGCCTTAATCGCTGCTGCCTGCTGCTGCTGGAACGCCGCGGTCTGTTCCGCCGTCGCCACTTCCGCCGATCCTTCCACGACCATTTTGGCAGCCAACCGCCGCGCCACTTCTACCAACACGCCACTCTTCCCGCCGTCATCCGTTCGCTGGCTAACCACCACCGCAAACGGAGTGGGAATCGTTGCTTCTGTGTCCCGAATTCGTTTGTAATACGTCTTCACGTCCATTCGATCCTCCTCGTCGGTTTGCCCGTCCGGCTCCTCCGCCGGCGCCTGGGGCGAGACACTGCGCGTGCCTCGCCCCGTTCCTGGATTTGTTTCGCAAAAGCTTCTAGCGGCCCGTGGCGGAAGTTGCCGGTCGGCTGATTCGGAGACGGGCGACGAAAACTTCCCCACCGGAAGCCCCTGAAAATAGGGAGGCGCGCACTGAGGAATCTCGCCTGTTCCCGAATTAGTCGCGGTACGACTTGCACCACGGACTCCTAGGTATTCACCTGTACGCCCGCCGAATTCCGCAAGATGCCGCAGCCGTATAGAATGTCCACCGTGAACTGCTGAGCCAGCGTATCCGGCTGATAGCTCATCACCACCCGCATCCCGAAGTTGCCAAGCTCGGCATACTCCGCGATGGCTCCGGTCCCGGGCAGTGGTTGCGGCAGTCGCCGGATCACCAGTCCGAGCGCATCCTTCGTGAAAGCCAGGTTGTGCGTCGTCACGGGGCTGGTCCCGGTGTACGGAACGAACTGCGAACGGAACACGAAGAAGTCTTTGATCTTCCCAATGGTCCCGTCCACCAGCGCGTGCAATCCCGCATCGCCCGCGGTCTGAAATTCGCTGAATCGCGGAATCTGTCGCCACGCCGAATAAGTCGCCGCATCCACCACGATGAACTTCTGCTCGCTCGGCGGAACCTTCGACAGGAACAACGCCGTCTCCGCCGCGTCAATCACACTTTCTGTGATTGCTGTCCCCGGCGTGCCCACCGGGCTGTTGGCCGTGAATCCGGCGTACAGGTTGAGAAGGTCGCTTTCCACCTTCTGTGCGATTGCAGCCACCGCCGGCTGCATGTAGATCTTTAACAGGTCCGGCACCGCCAGCACTTTGGTTACATCCGGAATCTGGAAGGTCGCTTCTGCGTGCGTGTTCAGTACGATCTGGGCGTTCCCCAGATTCGGGTTTTGCGTCTGTACCGTTCCACCCTCGAGGATGTTGTTCGCCTGCATCACTGGGGGAATCGGCACGTTGATCGTGTCGCCGGCTTGCGCCAGAGCTGGCTCATAATCGCGATTCACCAGGTTCCCCATCACTAGGTTCCCTACCAGCACCGGCAATGCGTCTGCCGCCACCAGCTTCACAATCGCGTTGGCGACATTAGCTGAAGTAATTGCTGCCATTTGTTCTCCTTCTTCCTTTCTTCTTGCCGGCCACTGCGACTCGCTTCCGCTCGTCTAGCCGGTACTTCCCTACAGTCCCCGAAGGGTCTGCGACGCTACGCGCACGATTTCCTCTCGTACCCGTTGCATCTCCTCCGCGCTCATGCCCGGGCGGATCTGTTCAATGCTCACCGTGTCCCTACCCACGCCCGGGGCTTTCAGAGTCGCCGTCATCCCCGTGCCCCCGGCAATCCGCGCCGGCAGAAATTCCGGGTTTTCGTTGACGAAGCTCGTGAGGTATTCTTTCACCGTCACGTCGCCGCTGTCGCCGCGAGCTACCAGTCGCCCATCCTCGGTGCGCACAATCCCGTCTTGCACCGCTTTGAACGCCAGGTCGATCTTGGCCACACCTAGCCGCTGCAATTCCGCCCTCACCGCCGAACTGCGCTCCGCCTCTTCCGCCGTTTTGCGGCTGCGTTGGTTTTCAGCCACCAGTTCGTTCATCCGGCGTTCCAGTTGCTCCCGGCGCCTCCGTTCTTCCACCAGTTCCGCTTTGTAGGCCGGTTCGCTCTTCGCCTTTTCGGTATTTGCGAACTCCTGGACCGCCTGCCGAACGATCGCTTGTATGTCGATTCCTTCCATAAATCTCCTTGAGAACCTTAATTGCCGCTTTCGATCTCCTCCGCTACCTTGTTCTTGACGTCCTGTCCCGCGTCGCTCAGATACTTGAACGCCAGCCTCTTGAAGACTTCTTTCTTCAATGTCTTCGACTCGATCCCCAGGCTCAGCAACTTCTGGGCATCGTCCAACTCGGTGCCTAGATCGTTTATGTCGAATTCGTCCATCCCCGAAACGCCGATCGTGACTCCGTCCTGCCGCGCCGCCGCGATCGCCCACAGAGTCTGTTTCATTGCTTCCTTTACGGTGTCGCCATATGCCCGCAACACCTCCTCCGTGGTAGCAAAATCCAACTGCTTGCTTACCGCCGACTGGTGTGATCCCGTGCCAGCCTCGCCCGCCTGGATCATCAGATAGCTAACCCTGTAAATCTCGTCTCGCAGATTCACCAGGTTATCCGCGGCGATCTGGTAGACCTTCCCTTCCGGCTCCGTCCAGCCGAACCGGTCGTCCTTTCCCAGTTGGATGTAATAGGATTCGCCCACTACCTGTTTCCACTCCCGGTCCGAGTACACCACCGGCGAAGCGAATAGTCCCATCGTCAATGCCCATGAGAGCGCATTCGACTTATTGAAATGCTCCAGTTGCAGCGATGCTGCCTTACTCATCAGCCACAACCCGTCCGAAACCTTCATCTCGAACACCGGAACCCGCCCAAGTGACGCCAGCCCGTGCCGCCCTTCGTCGATCAACTCGATCGCGCTCGAGTCCCCTGTCTTCCGGTAGATCTGGTAGTTCTCGCGGTCGTAATAAACCCACCGCGTCTCCTTCTCCCACTTCGCGTCCGTCACTTTCGACTGCTGCAGGCAGGATGTCCGCAGTACCACCCATTCCAAACCGCCCAGCCGGTCGTGATTCCAGTTGATAACCTCGTCGGCGCTGTAATCCATCAGGTAGGCCCGCGATCGCCCGCACGCATCCTCCTCCGCGCGCGATCGTGCTTCACCGTTGGCCCTGGGAAAGTCCACTACCGTGTAGCTGCTTCCGCAAACCAGAGCCTCGACGAACCGCTGCCGGAAGAACTCGCTGAGTCTGGTCCCCTTGAAGTCGCAGTCGTCGGAGAGGATGCTGTAAAAATCTCTTGCCGCCGGGTCGCTGCCTCCGAACAGTAGCGCCGGTGCGCACCGCATCAGCGTCGCTGCGTACCAGTCGATAACCGATCCGATATAGTTCTCGTAAAACACCCGGCCGAGACGTTCCATGTAGATCTCGCCCGGTTCTTTGTGCCGCCGTACTAGGTATTGAGAGGCGTTCGTGCGTAACTGCTCGCCGCCTGCATAGAGATCTTTGTACTGCTTCCATATCGCCTTGCGCGCGATGTATTCTGGATGTTCCCGGTTGATGGTTTCCATGGCTATATCATTCTCAATGACCGCTCCCCAATCGGCGGCAGCCTGCGGCATTCCTGCCAGATCAGGTACCCCAGTGCATCCGATACGTGGGTTCGCAGCCGATCACGGTCCTTGTCGATCTGTCCGGTGTCGCCCTTGAAACAAACCTGCTCGAAGTCCTGGATCAGTTCCTTGCATTTCTTGTCCACCAGGAGGCCGATATCGCCCCCTGCGGATCGAAGCTTCGTGTTGGTCAGGTTAATTCGCTCCCGTACACTGGGGTTCGCTTTCGGTACCTTGTAATCCACCTTCATCGACGAGTAGATCGCAAAATGTTCCTTCACCATTTCGTAATCCGACATCCCCGACGTCTGTTGAGCGCTCCCCGATGCGTCCCCGAATATCGTGACGCCCGGTTCGTGCTTCGGGTACCGTTCCAGAAATGCCTCGCATGCCTGCCGCGTCGTGCCGTGCCGGATCACAATTTCATCCAGCACCACTATTCGCCCGTTGGCGATCTGTGCGATCACCGAACTCATCGGGTCCACGTTGAAATCCAGAGCCCATAAGATCGGCCTGCGCGGGTCGACGCTCAGGTCGGTCACATGAACGCCCTGTTCAAACGAGCTGTACACCCGGCTGCCGTCCAGGTTGAGATACGACCCCAGTACCTCCTGCGCGTAAAACTTTTCGTCGTAGCTTTCTCTCAGCCGTTTGTAGAAGTCCGGATCTCGTCCCAGCAGGTGACGGTTCTCGCTGGGTTTGGCATATATCGTGTGATAAGTCTCCGACGGCTTCGCGACGAATTTGCGATAAACCCAGTCGTACCCTTTAGGCGTCCACGCGGCAAAACCACAAAGCCGCTGCGCCTTCGGATCTCGCAGCCGCCCTTCCAGCCGCAGCCACGCCTCCTCCTGCGTGTAAGTCAGTTCGTCCAGCCCGAACCACGCCAGGTTCGTGCCGCGCAGCCTCTCGAAATCGTCCACTGGCCGAAACAGGATCCGCGACTTTGTGTCGCTCATTACCAGCGCGTTTTCGGCCTTGTTATACTCGTACGGAAGTTTGTTGGCTCCCAGAATCTCGAACAGCGTGGCCTGGGTCGCATCCCGCAACATGGGATAAGTCGGAGCGCCAAGCAGTCCTGTGCGCCCCGGATTTAAGTAAGTCAGGCGAATCGTTTCCTGGCAGAGCGCCTGACTCTTACCGCTGCCAATCGGTCCCGAATACCCTTTGTATCGTGCCGTGCTATCGTGAAATGCCCTTTGCGAGTCCAGCGGATCGTAGATTATTTCGCGGATTCTAACGTCGCGTTCGGGCCCACCCATGTAACTATGATCTCCTTAGGATCGTCTTCCTGCCCCATCTCCCGCCCGAGTTGCAGCAGTTTGACGTATTCCGCTACCGTTGGCTCGTACTCCGCTTTCGCAATCTTCGTCTCGAACCGTCCAATCGTCCGCTCCAGCAGTTCGTGAACCCGGACCTTCTCGCTCACCCGTTCCCAATGCTTACATTCCCTGCAGGTCTTGGGAGCCTTCTCATTTGACCCACCCTTTTTTGTCATCGTGCTCCTCAAAATGAAAACGGCCCCGCATTTCTGCGGAGCCGCTCAAACCTTCTGTCTGCCCTGAGAGTAGCATTCACCCGTCGAAACGCCAGAGACGCTGCGCTTCTAAAGAGCTGATAATAAATGAAATATAGTTCTTACTGATTTGTGAACAGGATTTCACCCCCGGAATTCCTCACCGTGACCAGCCTGCCGCCGGCCAACTTCGCGATTCGCGAGGCCTTCGACCCGTCCGCCACCAGGTAGTGCGGCTCCGGCTGTGCCAGTTTTTGAGGTTCTTCTCTGTGTCTCTGTAGTGAGGTTTCGCTTTCCTGCTTGGTTCGGGCCATACCCGGTCAGCGGGTGATTGCAACGCCTGTGCCGCCAATTCACAAATCTTTCGTCCAATTTTCTATCAACCATTCCGCCCCTTGTGGCGTCTAACCTGCCAGTACACTATGTGGCGATGCTTGTGTCTGCTCACAACCGCGAGTTTACTGCTGCTCCTCAGCTCCTGCGGCCGTTCCGCTCCGCCGGTTCAGGCCGCTTCTCCCTCGCTTCCGCCGCCCGAACGCCAGCGTGAAGTCCGCGTCACTGGAATTGTGCAGGCCGTCCACTCTTCCAAGGTGCTCGTGCCCCAGATTGCCGGCAACTACAGCCGCATGACCCTTACCCATATCATTGCCGGCGGGACTCAGGTCCAAGCCGGCGACCCCATCGCCAGCTTCGATGCCACCGCCCAAATGGACGCTGCCCGTGACGCGCAAGCCAAATTCGACGATCTCGGCCACCAGGCCGACCAGAAACGTGCCCAGAATCGCGCCGATCGCGAGAAGCGCGCCACCGACTTACAACAGGCCCAGGCCGACTTGGCCAAGGCCGAGATCGATCTCGGCAAGGGCCCCGTACTCGGCGAAATCGAAAAGCTTCAGGACGAAGAAAAGGCCCGCATTGCTCGCCTCCACGTGGAAAGCCTCAAAAAGTCCAACGCACTCCAAGACCAGTCCGATGACGCCAACCTCCGCTATATGGAATTGCAACGCGACCGTCAGAAAGTGGCCATGGAACGCGCCCAGGCCAACATCGATAAGTTGGAGGTCAAGGCGCCCCTCGCCGGCATGACCGCTCAGGAGAACCTCTCCCGCGGCGGCAATTCCTTCGGACATGCCCAGGAGGGTGACCAGCTCTGGCGCGGACAGCCCCTGGTGAGCATCTTCGACCCCACCGAGATGCTGGTCCGTTGCAATATCGGTGAGCCCGACATTGCCGCCGTCGTTCCCGGCGGCAAAGCCAAGGTCTATCTCGACGCCTATCCCGACCTGGTCTTTCCCGCCCACGTCGAATTCGTCAGCCCCGTGGCCGCCGCCGGCCTCGGCACCCCCATTAAGACCTTCGTCGCCGTCTTCCGCATCGATAAGACCGACCCCCGCCTGCTTCCCGATCTTTCAGCCGCGATCCTGATGGAGCCCACGTCTGCGGCGGGAGGCGCCAAATGAGTAAGCGCGGACAACGGGTACGTTTCTGGATCGTTCTGCTTCTCGCACTCGTCGTGATCGTTGGCGCAGCCGCCGGTGTCAACCATCTCCGCAAGGTGCAGGCCAGCGCCACATTCCCTGTCGCCCGCGCCCGCCAGGGGGAATTCCTGGTGATCGTCCGCTGTCGTGGCGAACTGCGGCCGCGCCGCTCCGTCCAGATCTACGCCCCCAAGGTGCCCTCGCTGCGCATCGCCTGGCTCGCCCCTTCCGGCCAGAACGTCAACCAGGGCGACACCGTTATCCGCTTCGATTCCAGCTCGTCCCAGCAGGAGCTGGCAAAAAGGGAAGCCGCCTACCGCCAGGCGCAGGCCGCCTTGGACCAGTGGGTGGCTCAGAGCCAGATCACCGTCGAGCAGGACAAGAGTGACTTAGCCGACGCCGGCTTCGCCGTCCAGAACGCCCAATTGGAGGCCGACCTGCAAAGTATCAAGAGCAAGATCGAGGGCGCAAAATCCAAAATCGACCTCGGTATATCCCAACAAAAGCTGAAAGTGGAAGAGGCCACCGTGGCCCTCCATGCCGCCGCCGACCAGTCCAAACTGGCGTCGCTCACGCGTCTTCGCGACCAAGCCCAGGCCGACGTGGAACTCCAGAAATCTCGCATCTCCCAGATGGAGGTCAAAGCCCCCATGAGTGGTTTCCTCAGTCTCAGCCTGAACTACCAGAACGCCATCACTTCCACCGACGCGGTCCCCTACAAAGTCGGCGATAGCGTCTATTCCGGCATGAATCTCGGGGACATTCCCGACCTCGACAGCCTGGAACTGGCCGGCCGCATCGAAGAGACCGAACGCGGACGCATCTCCGCATCGCAAGACGTGGTAGTCCGCGTCGACGCCCTGCCGGAACTGTCGTTCAAGGCCAATGTCAGCCAAATCTCCCCGCTGGCCGAAACCAGTCTGAACGAGTTTCCCCCCGTCCGCAGTTTCCTGGCCTTGGCCAGCATTCAACATCCCGACCCGCGCCTGCGCCCCGGTATGAACGGCGGCATGGATATCGTGGTCAATCGCGTTCCGCACGCCATCAGCATCCCTACCAAGTCCCTGTTCACCCGTGGCGGCAAGCCCATCGTCTACCTGGCCAACGGCGACCGTTACCGCGCCGTCGAGGTGAAGGTAGAGGCCCGCAATCCCGACGAGGTAGCCGTCTCCGGCATCCCCCCTAATGCAACCGTTGCCCTGGTCGACGTGGAAAAGAAGGAGCCCAGGAAATGAGAACCCGCATTCTGGGAATCGCCATCTCTCTGGGAATCCTAGCGGCCCTCACATGGGGAGCCCTGCGCCTGGTCCGGACCATGGCCGCTCCTTCCACCTCCGAGCTGCCTACCACCCGCGTTCGGCGCGGCGCCGTCGTCGTGGCCGTGTCGGCCCGCGGCCAGTTGCAGGGCGGCAACTCCGAGACCATCGAAGTGCCCATGACCGGGGTCGACTCTACCGGAATCAGCTACCTGCGCGAACCCGGCGAGTTGGTCAAGGAAGGCGATATCGTCGCCCAGTTCGATATCACCCAGCAGGAATTCAATCTCCGCGAGGCCCAGGCCGATCTCGCCGAAGCCGAGCAGCAGGTCATTCAGGCGAAAGCCACCAGCGATGCCACCGACGAAGAGAATCGCTACGCCCTCCTCTCCGCCCAATCCGACGTCACCCTCGCCGAACTGGCCATTCGCAGCAACCCCGTGTCGGCCACCATGAAGGCCCGCCAGAACGATATCGCCCTGGAAGCGGCGCGCGGACGTCTCCGCCAGGCCCAACACAACATGGCCAACAAGAACGCCAACTCGGTGGCCACCGTGGCCATTCAGGAAGCCAACCTCAACAAGGCCAAGGTGCAGGCCGAAATGGCCGCGAAAATCATCGAGAGCATGACCATCAAGGCCAAAACTAACGGCTATGTCAGTATCGAACCCAATACCAACGTCAACATCTGGTATACCGGCATGACTTTCCAGCCCCTGCAAATCGGCGACACGGTCTACTCCGGCCAAGCCGTGGCGCGCATCCCCGATTTCAAAAACTGGGAGGTCAGTGCCCGTGTGGGCGAGCTTGACCGGGGCCACCTCGCCGTCGGCCAGAAGGTCACCGTCTCCGTCGTCGCTCTTCCCGGCAAGTCTTTCACCGGAAACGTGAAGGTGCTCGGCGGCACTTCCGGCCCCCCCTGGGACCGCCGCTTCGATTGCCGCATTGGGCTCGACGCACCAGTCCCCGAAATGCGCCCCGGCATGACCTCCAACCTGACTATCACCGCCGAAGTGCTGGACAATGTCATCTGGATCCCCTCCCAGGCCCTCTATGAGAGCGACGGCAAGAGCTTCGCCTATCTGCGCACTCCGCAAGGCTTCATGCCTCACGATGTGACCCTCGTGAACCGTAGCGAAAGTCAGGCCGTCATCAAAGGTCTCAACGAAGGCGATGTGGTCGCCATGTCCAACCCCGAGCAGCGTAATAAGCCCGCTTCCGGCCCCGATACCGGCGCCATGAAGGCCCTGCAGAAATGATCTTCTCCTTCAGCGACATCACCCAGGCGCTGGCCAACCTGCGCGCCCAGAAAACCCGCACCCTGCTCACCGCCCTGGGCATTGTTTTCGGCGTGGGCTCGGTCATCGGCATGCTCTCCATCGGCGCCGGCGCCAGGGAGGAATCGCTCCGTTTCATCGAACAACTGGGAGTCCGCAACGTTCTCGTCGATACCCGGCCCACCAGCAGCCGCGAAGAATTCCAGCAGCGCCGCCGCTCTTCCCCCGGCCTCTCCCAGCGCGATGCCCGCATTCTGCGCGCCAATATCGATTCCCTCGAACTGCTTTCGGGCCGCCGCACCATGCACCCCGCGCGCGTCCTCCCCAAGCCCTCGCACGACCTCCCCGAGCTTTACGGCGTAAACCCCTCCTACAGCGCCATCCACAGTCTCCGCCTGGCCGAAGGCGCATTCTTCACCCAGGGCGACGACGACGCCAGCGCCAACGTCTGTGTCCTCGGCGAAGGCGCCAAAGTCAGCCTGCTCGGCTACGACCCCGCCGTCGGCAAGTCCGTCAAAGTGAACGATACCTGGCTGCAAGTCGTCGGTGTCCTCAACGAACAGCTCATGGCCGGTTCCACCAATTCCGGCGGTGCCATGCAGGACGTGAATAACATTGTCTACATCCCCCTGAATACCTTCGAGTACCGTTTCTGGGATACCAGCGCTTCCATGAAGGACGATCTTGACGGCATCGAGATTCGTCTTCGACAGGATGCCGATAGCATTGAAGTCGCCAAGGTGGTTACCGCGGTCCTCAATTCCACCCACCACAACGTCCAGGATTTCTCCGTTACCATTCCCGCCGCTCTTCTGGCCCAGCAGCAGCGCACTCAGACCATCTTCACTTACGTGATGGTAGCCATCGCCGCCATTTCCCTCTTAGTGGGCGGCATCGGCATCATGAATATCGTGCTCGCTACGGTAATGGAGCGCACCCGCGAAATCGGCATCCGCCGTTCCATTGGCGCCCGCCGTTTCGACATCGTGCGCCAGTTCCTCACTGAAAGTGTCCTGATCTCGGTGGGTGGCGGACTAATGGGCATCACCTTCGGCTTCTTCCTGGCCTGGCTGATCGCCCGCACCGCCGAGTGGAAGACCATCGTCACCTCCGCCTCCGTGGTCATCGCTTTCGGGGTCTCGGTCTTTGTC
>Ga0302320_10004522_pt1 | contig 31591 bp, 20 predicted proteins | sample Bog_T0_3_FD_202130 | JGI IMG/M metagenome (GOLD analysis project Ga0302320, IMG submission 202130) | Peat permafrost microbial communities from Stordalen Mire near Abisko, Sweden - Bog_T0_3 | ecosystem: Environmental > Terrestrial > Soil > Wetlands > Peat | place: Sweden: Abisko, Stordalen Mire... | reverse complement strand
ACCTACTATGTGATCGGCTCCACGAACTTGATGCTGTCCGCCGCGCTGTGGCCGGTAATCGTTACCACCAACTTTGACAGCTATGGCAACTTCAGCGTTAATGTGCCGATAAGCACTGTTACGCCGGCTCTGTACGTGCGCATAAAAGAGTAAAATTAAATGAACAGTCGGGCGGCTGGACACCAATTTCCAGTCGTCCGGCAAGTCGAAAGCAGTATGAAAATGAATTGTGGAAATGAAATAAACCCACCCGCGCCACGGCGCGACGGATTCACGCTGATTGAATTGCTGGTGGTCATCGCGATCATCGCCATTTTGGCGGCCATGCTGCTGCCGGCCCTGAGCGCCGCCAAGAAGCGGGCGCAGGGCATTCAGTGCATGAGCAATACCCGGCAGCTTACCTTGTCCTGGAAGATGTATGCCAATGACTATAACGGCAATTTGGTGGTGAATCATGACGGGTCGGGCTCCAGCGATGTCACCCTGTCCTGGGTGACGGGCTGGGAGGACTACTCCGGTTCAGTTGCCGACACCAATGTCAATTACCTGATCAACTCGCAGTACGCCCTGATTGCGCCCTATGTGGGCAACTCGTTTGGCATCTTTAAATGTCCGACGGACCAGAGCTGCACGCAAGGCGCCATCGGTATGCCCCGGGTGCGCAGCTATTCCATGAGCGGGGCGCTTGGGATCGGTGGCGAACCGGAAACGGATCCGCACCTGAAAGCCAACGACTGGTTGAAATACCCGACATATCGGACGTTTATCAAGGAAAACGACATGATTTCGCCGGTGCCTTCGGATCTTTGGGTATTGGTGGATGAGGATCCGGACGGGATCAACGACGGCTCGTTTGCGGTGCAAATGCCGGCCAGCGCTCCCGCGACGGTGTGGATAGACATGCCGTCCAAGGCGCATGGGAATTCCTGCGGGTTTTCCTTTGCGGACGGCCACTCGGAGATACACAAATGGCTGAGTCCGGGGAATATTGCGGCTGTAAACTACATTACCAAACCGGTGAATCCAGTTCCCGAGTTGAACGACGTGGACATTCTCTGGGTCGCGAAGCACACCTCTTCGCCTTCGGACGGGGCCGCCTTGCCCTATTGACCGAAATAGCAATAAGGCGTTGGCATATAACGACATGCAATTACGCTGTCGTCAGCGCCGTAGGCGCGGCATATTTATAGACACGAGCCAAAACGAATGCAAGCTCCGTAGGAGCGACCTAGATCCATTCACAACACGGCGCAAAATAACAGGTTATACCCAGGTAAGCGCCATTCCGCTGAAAGGGCGAAATAAACAGACGCACGGGGTTTTGTGCTGCCCTTTCAGGGCAGGAAATCGTTTGGGCGGACTTTCCCAGGGCGTTGCCCTGGGCTGACATATGCCGGGCTTTCAGCCCGTAGGTTGGGACGTAACCCGCGATAAATGTCGAGGAAAATTAATGCATCATTTGAATACATGGGCCGGCAGCCGGACTTCGGTTGGCCGGCTTTTCAAGGCGGTAGGGAGGGAAAGGTTAGCCCGGATATTTCACACCACCGCCCGCCGCGTGAGGGCACGCGGCCAACAGGCGCGCATTTCCCCGCTTGCAGGCCGCGTGCCCTCACGCGGCGATCTTTCGCCTATTCGAGCCCAGTGTGCAATATGCAGGTTAAGTTGCATAGCGGTGGTCTTGCTGGCCGCGGTGAACGGCGCAACCGCCGCCGGCACCAACGATGCTGCCTTGTGGCGGCCGCGGTTGGTGACCCCCGCCATTGTGGCGCTGGATGGTGAAGCCGACCGGCAATTTACGGCGGAAGTCAGAGCTTCCGCTTCGGCGAAGGATTGGGGCGCGAGCATCGCCAACGATTTGAAAACGTGGCCGTGCCAGGTCGTAGCGTCGGTGTACTCGAAGATCAATCGCGGGACCGAGCCGGGCTGGCAGGTCAAAATCAGCGTGCCCGCCGATGCGTCCCCGGAGCTGTTTGGGCTCACGGTTTCGTCGAGTGAAGGCGTAAGCGTCCAACCACAGTCGGTCAGCGTGGTGCCGGTATTTGCGACCAATTTTTACATCCTGCACATCACGGATGAGCAAATTGTAAATCAGTTTCACACCGATCCATCGGGCCAGTTTCATAAAGGGAGCGGAACCTGGGAGGAGATGAATTGGATGCAGGAGCCGGTCAATCTCATCCATCCGCGTTTCGTTTTGATCACCGGCGACCAGATTGATTTCAACGGGGCGCTCGACGGCTGGAACCATTGGCCCAATTGGGGATTGCAACCCGGCGGCACCAAACAGTTTACGCGGCAGGAGACGTTGACCGTGGAGGACCGCTTGAGCGAATTGTACGAGGATTGTCACAAAGGTTACCGCGTGGCTTATGTCGAAACGCCGGGAAATCACGATGTCACTCCGCCGCGCAAACTGCTGAAGGGTTCGACCATTGACTGGCATCCGATTTCCGTGCTGACTTACGAAAAATACTTCGGGCAGCGCTCGTGGTCCTTTCGCATGGGCGATTTCTATGTGCTCATGCACGATTGGAGCGATGACGCGCTCAAAACGTGGGCAGCACAGGATTACGATACCGCCTTGAACGATCCGACGATCAAATATCGCGTGATCGGGCAGCATTACCACGCCAAGTGGAGCGGAGCGCCAACGGGCAATTATCCCTTCACCCCGGCGACGTGTGATCTGATGCTGATCGGCCACGGACACAAGACGGTCACGGTTCAGACGGCGCCGTACTATATTTACATGGAGCGCGCCGCGTTTTTCTGGGGCACCGCCGGCTTTTTCAATTTCCAGCGCACGCCCAGTGGCTGGACTTGCGACCAAACGATTGTGGCACGCGATGAAACCAAGGATGTTTTTCCGCTGTTCACCGATAACGGCGTCACTAAAAAGGTCCGCGCGGATCAGCCGGACACGATGAATCTTGCGACCAACCGCGTGACCATCACCAACGATCTGCCGCAAAACTTTTATGACGGGCGCGTGCGGTTCGTCCTGAACCAGGGGATCTACCGGACGGTTGAAAATGGAAGCATCCTTGCTGAATACGACTGCGCCGGCGGCGCCAAGACCGCCGTGTTGGTTCGGGTGAGCATCCCTGCCAATGGTTCCATTACGGTAAGTATTCCGGGCGGGCGAATGTCCGCTGCCACTCCAGCGCGCGCCCCGGTTGAACTATGAGCAAGATTTTAATGGCCAAAGACGCGGCGGAAAGGGCCATGTCGGCGGAAAGCGACCGGACTGAATCCCTGGTGCGGGAGGCCAGGGGATTTGCCGCCGGCATCGTCGTCGTTTTGGGTTTCCAATTGCTGGACCTCAAGCCTTTGGTGTATTCGTCCTCCCCTTGGGCCAAGATTTCGGGCGGCCTTTGTTTGGCGGCTTTGAGCCTGTCGCTGTTTTTTGCCTTTTGCAGCCTGCGGGTCGCGGGCTACTCCAATTACCCCCGCGGCGGCCTGCTGTGGGACAACTTGAAACCTGAGGACGTGACGGAAGCGGCGGCGGAAGAATCGCTCGTGCAAATGCTGTTAAAGACCAGGGAACAGAACGCGCGATTAAATGACGCCAAAATCCGGGCTTTGTACTGGTGCCGATGGCTGCTGTTCAGCGGCATTTTGCTGGTGGCAGCCAGTCAATTGTTGGATGCGGCTGCGAATAACTATAATGATTGACTTTACCGGATAAAAACATGTCTAAATTCATGATCATCTGCTTGTGTGCCGGCGTTCTCGCCGGCGTCTGTCGGGCCAGGGCGGAAGTGCCTGGCGAATTTCGCCCCAAGCCGGTGGAGTTTCCGGCCGAAAAGGCGCACGCCACGGGCGACCACGTGCAGTTGGCGGATGAATATCCGCAATCCCGCGCGCCGCTGGTCAACACCGCGCATCGAAAACCAAAATTGGTATCGCCCGGGCAGCCGCTGGATCGCGGCAACGAACTGGTATTCAATTCCGGCTGGGAACTGATTGAAGCACCAAGGCTCGTCAGCGCTGACGGCGCATCCTTGTCGCAGTCCGGCGTGAACACGCGCGACTGGTACGATGCCACCGTGCCGGGAACCGTGCTGACGACCCTGGTTGAACAAGGAGTGTATCCAGATCCGTATTACGGTTTGAACAATTTGCTCGTTTCCGATGGCTTGGACCAACAGGATTACTGGTATCGGACGGAGTTCGCCGTGCCCAAAAATTTCGCGGGACGCGAACTAACCTTGCAGTTTAACGGGATCAACTACTATGCCGAAGTGTGGTTGAACGGCGAGTATCTCGGTCATATCACCGGCGCGTTCATACGCGGCCAGTTCAACGTCACCAAACTGGTCAAACCAGGCGGGGCAAACGTGCTGGCTGTCATGGTCGCACCGCCGCCCGATCCCGGCCTGGCCAACGAAGAATCGGTCAAGTTTGGGCCCCATACGTGCGGCGGCAAGTTGTGTCTGGACGGCCCGACCTTCGAGTGCAGCGAGGGCTGGGATTGGATTCCAGGTGTTCGCGACCGCGACACCGGAATCTGGCAGGACGTGATTCTGCGCGCGACCGGCCCAGTGACGATTCATGATCCGCAAATTATCACCAAGCTGCCGCTGCCTGACATTTCGCGCGCCGAGGTGACGATTGAAACCGGGTTGCACAACGCGGCGGATTCCGTCCAGCAAGGGGTGCTGAAAGGTTCGTTTGAGGGTGTGAAATTCGAGCAGCCCGTGACGTTGCAGGCCGGCGAAACCAAAACCGTTGGTTTCAGGCCGGGAGAGTTTCCGCAGCTTTCGGTGCGGCATCCGCGCCTATGGTGGCCGAACGGCTACGGCCGGCCGGAACTTTACCATTTGCAGCTCAGTTTTGTGACGCAAGACAAAAAAGAATCCGACCAGGCTGAAGCGCGTTTTGGCATCCGGGAGATGAGTTATGAATTTGCGGTCAAAAAGCCCGACGGCGCCAGCGAGCGCGTCGAGTTCACGCCGACACTGGCGCTCGGTTCGGGCGGCAAAATCATCGATAATCGCCGGGATACGATGGGTTGGGGACCGGAGAACAAGGCGAAACATGACGCCGCCATCGTCGCTGCCGGCGGCAAGCCAGTGACCTCGCCCTTTTGGTGGGGCCAAAAGCAGGAGACGACGGTGAGCTTATGGCCCGGCGCCGATCAATCACCGGCCCTTCGCCCGGCGGAAGACAAAAACATGGGCCCGTATCTCGTCATCAAGGTCAATGGACAAAGAATCGAATGTCTGGGCGGAAATTGGGGCATGGATGACGCAATGAAACGCGTTTCGCGCGAGCGGCTGGAGCCTTATGTCCGCCTGACACGCGACGCGAATATGACGATGATTCGCAACTGGGCCGGCCAGAGCACGTCCGAGGCGCTGTATGATTTGTGCGACGAATATGGAATTCTCGTCTGGAACGACTTCTGGGGGAACACCGAGGTTCACAACTTTGCGCCGGTGGATTTTGATCTTTCAGCCAGGAATGCCGCCGATATATTGAAACGTTTCCGCAACCACCCGAGCATCGCGCTCTGGTGCTCCGGCAACGAAGGCGTCCCGCCTGAGCCGTTGCACGAAGCCTATAACCAGTTGATCTACGAACTTGACGGCACCCGTTATTACCAGCCCAATTCGCGTTTGGTGAACCTGCGGAACAGCGGGCCGTGGTCCAACATGCAAATGGACAAATACTTCAATGACCTGAACCAGGGTTTCAGCACCGAGCTGGGCGCCAGCTCGATTCCCTCCGCTGAAGTCATGCGCGCGATGATGCCGGCGGCCGATTTGTGGCCCAGCGGTGATTTGTGGGCTTTCCACAATCTTCACAGCCATGGGGCCGGTGATCACGACTCCACGTTCGAGCGGCTCACCAGCCGCTACGGAGAACCGCGCGACCTCGAAGACGCCTGCCGCAAGGCGCAGATGCTGAATTACGAAACTTGCCGCGCCATTTATGAAGGCTTCAACAGCCGGATGTGGAATGATTGCAGCGGCGTGATCGTCTGGATGAGTCATCCCTCCTGGCCCAGCCTGGTCTGGCAATTTTACTCCTGGGACTATGATCCCAACGGCTCGTTGTTCGGCGCTCAGAAAGGGGCCGAGCCAATCCATATCCAGATGAGTGTCCCGGATTGCAAAATCGCGGTGATCAATCACCGGTCCGCAATATTGAAAGACGTGGCCGCGCAAGCGACCATCTATGATCTTTCCGGCCAGCCGGAGGCAAACCGCAAGGCGGTGCTGACGGCGGCGCCGAATGCCTGCACGGGCGCCTTCACTTTGGACTGGCCCGCGAACGGAGCGCATTTGGTCAAATTGGAATTGCGCGACGCCAAAGGGAATTTGCTTTCTGAAAACTTTTACTGGCATGCCAGGGACGAACATCAATTGCAACAGTTGGATTCGCTCCCGAAAGTGAGCTTGCAGGGCTGGCTGCACCTCAAGGCCGGTGCGACCGCCGGCTCGGTGATTGAAGGCAAGGTCTCCAATCCGAGCCAGACGCCCGCCCTGCAGGTGCGCCTGACGCTGCGCGACGCGAAGACCGGTCAGCGCATCCTCCCGGTCTATTATGCTGAAAATTATATTTCACTGTTGCCCGGCGAATCGCGGGATTTCCGGATCGAAACCCGTGACCCGGTGAAAGATGCGGTGGTGGATGCCACGGGCTGGAATATCGAAACAACCCGCTTGCTGAAAACCGGAAGCACGGCTGGCCGGAGTGATTTGAAAATGAGTCTTGCAGTTTCGGCTCCAGATCAGCGGATGTCGCAGGCTGCCCCTTGATGTCTGCCATCGGAGCAATCCCGGCATTGGTTGCCTGCATGTTCACTTTTGAATGTGTGGGTCAAGTGCCAGGCGTTCCAGAAGCAAATACTAATGTTCTGGTGCGGGTGGCTTTGCTTAGCGACTCGCACTTGAATTTCGCGACCAGCGGAGACCAGACAAACTATCAGGCGCGTTTCGAGGCAACCGTCGCTCAAGTCAATGCGGCCAACGTGGGCTTTGTTTTGATTGCCGGAGACCTCAGCCAATCCGGCACATTGCGGGAATACGCCGAGTTTAAACAGCAGATTCAAAAATTTCACGAGCCGGTTTGGTTTGTGCCGGGAAATCACGACACGGGAGATAAGTTCAATTCCGGCAAAACTACGCATGTCACCCCCGATCGAATCAAAACGTACGAACATACCGTGGGACCTTCATGGTTTGCAACCAATTGCGCCGGAGTCCGCATTATCGGCATAAACTCATCGATATTGGGCAGCGGATTTGAGGTGGAAAAACAGATGTGGACGTTTTTGGAACAGGAATTGGGCGCTCCCGCCCGTGTGCCCACCATTTTGTTCATGCACTATCCGCTCTTTCTGCATGATTTGGATGAGCCTGGCGGCAAGTATTGGAATGTCGAGCCTGCGCCGCGTGAGCGCTTGTATGCCTTATTGCAGCAAGGCGGCGTCAAAATTGTTCTCACCGGCCACTTGCATCGTCCGCTGGTTAACCGGCGCAATGGCATCCGGTTTATAACCACGCCTCCGACTTCGTTCGGCATTCCTGCCGGCAAACAGCCGGAAGGCTGGACCTTGGTCACAATCCTAAAGAACGGCGAGGCCACGGAGGAGTTTGAGACCTCGGCGCCACCGACTTGACTAAGCCGATGGTTTATTGAAACATTGGCAAAAATCACAAACCGCCATGAGCCACCGTCTTTAATGGATTTTAACATGTATTCTTCAGATTTGAACTTGAGAATTTTTGAATTAATGACCTTCAACTCATGCCAATCGGTTTTGCCTCGGCGATGGTTGCCGACTTCCGCGCGGACAATCTCGATTAAGCTGATCCTGTTGGCGCTGTTGGGGGCCACCATGGCTGTTCGCGGCGCGGAAACGGATTCGCCCGCGCCCAAGGCGGAATTGGTGGCTCCGGGCATCTGGCGCCTTCATTTCGGCAATCCAGAACCTTTCACGCCAACGCATTTTCGCAGCGCGGCCGCGGACACTGTGGGTCTTGCGACCATGCTTTCCAGCCAGTCCATGCCGCTGGACCCGTCCAGAATTTCTTTCCGCGTCTCTGATCGGGGTTGTTCGGTGCTGTTGCCGATGAAGCCCGATGAAAGCATTTATGGCTTGGGTCTCAGCACAAAACTTTTTGACCTGACCGAAAGTAAGAATGCACGGACTGGCCGCCACCTGTTTCTAAAACCAACCGACTCGCCTGAGAACGAGCTGGGCGAATCGCACGCGCCCGCGCCATTTTATGTCTCCTCCAAAGGCTACGGCGTGTTCGTGGATACAGCGCGGTTTGCCTCGTTTTACACAGGGGATGTGGCTCCGCTGAGCGACACGGCGGAAGCCGGCGGCGGCGGAGTTCAAACGAGCACCACGGAGCTATATCGCGCCCGGCCGCAACGCGTGAGAACAATGCTGGTGGATGTGCCAGCGGCCAGGGGATTGGACGTCTATGTGTTCGCCGGGCCGGCGATGCTCGACGCCGTCGAGAGATACAACCTCTTTTCCGGCGGCGGCGTGCTTCCGCCATTATGGGGCCTGGGGGTTCAATATCGCGGTTACGCAAAATATGGCGCGGATGAAACGCTTGCGCTGGCCGCGCGCATTCGCGCCGAACACATCCCCTGTGACGTGTGGGGCGTGGAGCCGGGTTGGCAGACCAAGTCGTATTCCTGTTCCTTTGTTTGGAACACCAACCAATTTCCCGACCCCGACGGCTTTCTCCGGAAAATGCGCACCCTGGGCTATCGCATGAACTTCTGGGAACACGCTTTTACCCATCCGACCTCCCCGATTTACGATGAACTCAAACCTTGGTCCGGTGATTATCTTGTCTGGAACGGCTTGGTCCCGGATTTCGCTTCCGTGCAAGGCCGGAAGATATTTCTCAAGCAAAACCGGGTTGCCTTGTTCGACCGGCAGGTTGAGGGCGTGAAATTGGATGAATGCGATGACCAGCCCGAGTCGGCCGAGCCCTGGTCCTTCCCGGCCGCCTCCGCGTTTCCGTCTGGTTTGGATGGGGAACAGATGCATTCGCTGTTTGGCTTGTTATACCAGCAAACGATGCTGGAACCATACCGCGAAAAAGGCCTGCGAACCTGGGGTCTGGTGCGCAACTCGCACGCCTTGGCGGCGTCTCTCCCCTACATCCTGTACAGCGATTCCTATGATCCGAAGTGCTACGTCCGCGGGGTGGTCAATGAGGGATTCAACGGCCTGCTCTGGACGCCCGAAGTGCGCGACGCCGGATCCATTGAGGATCTCTATCGCCGGCTGGAAACCGTGATCTTCTCCGCTGATACGGTGATCAATTCGTGGTTCATTGAGAATCCTCCCTGGGACCAAGTGGACCGCGAAAAAAACAATCGCGGCGAGTTGATGGCCGACCGCGGGACCGTGACCGAGGCCGTCCGCAAATTGTTACAACTGCGGATGAGTTTCATTCCGTATCTCTACACCGCCTTCAACGAATACCAAACCACCGGCAAACCGCCTATTCGCGCCCTGGTTTTGGATTGGCCGGACGATCCCAAGGCACGGGAGATTGACGACCAATTTATGTTTGGCGATTCCATGCTCGTCGCGCCGATGTTCGCGGGTGAAGACCGGCGCTCCGTTTATCTTCCGGCCGGCGACTGGTACGATTTCTGGACCCACGCGAAAATCAGCGGCGGAAAATCCATTCCAGCCACCAACGGTGTCGCGCAAATTCCGCTGTTCGTGAAAGGAGGCTCCCTTTTGCCCCTGGCTGAACCGGTTGAGTTCATCAAACCCGACACCTGTTTCGAGGTCACGGTCAATTTGGTGGGCAGCCAGCCGGCGGATTTCACGTTGTACGAAGACGATGGAGTGACCACGGTTCAAGCCGGGGCCGAACAGAATCGAATTGTGCTGCATGCCGGCGGCGGCGAACCTTCAGCCAGACGGAGCGGCAATTACCACGGCCCGGTTCGTTTCAAGATAATTGGCTGGAAGCCGTTTTGACTTTCCCCCGAGTCGCTCTGGCCATCAAGGAAGTTCCCAAAATCACCGAGTTCGATCAAAAAATTAAGGGCAGGGGATTATCCCTGCCCTTAACTTGAATTTGATGGCTGATTTGGAATCAAGCAATGACTTTGCGCTTGAGCAGCGCCAAGCCGGAAAGAGCCGCGCCGAGCAGCAAGGCCGTCGCGCCACCGTCCGGTACTGGAGAAAAACTCGCGTCCACGCTGGTCGATGTCGCTCCGGCGGCTGTAATCTCGAGAATCTCGCCCAAGGTATTGGGAATGATCGACGGTAAAGAGCCTGTTGCGGTGGTGCTGACCGGCACCGCGCCAGACAAGGTGGTGATAACCGTACCAGTCGGGAGCGTGGTGGTCGGTTGGGCATTTGAAGTATCAGCGAAAGTCTCGAACAAATAGCTCTCCGCTGCACCGCTCACAACATGGCCGGTGATATTTGCCATAATTGAACCCGACGCATCGATATAACCGGTGTCAGCAAGACCAATCCACAAAGATCCAGCCGCTGTCGATGTCCCCGTAATACCAATGGTAAAGGAAGGCGCACTCGCCGTACCAGTACTGGGTGGGGTCAGACCAGTGCTAATGAACAGGTTCCACACCCCTTCCGTGCCCGTGTAATTGATGGCACCGGTCGCGCTGGTGGCAACCGCCGTGTAGCTACCAGCCAGGCCGGTAGTGCTCACGTATAGTGTTGGTATGGCATTGGCAATCCCAGCGACTCCAACCATCGCTGTGCCCAAAATCAGACTTTTAATCATTGTTTTCATTTTATTCTTGGTTTGCTCGTTTTTCCTTAAATGCTGCCATTCTTCCAGCATTGCTGATGCCAACCTGCATCCAGGACGGTAAGCAATGTGTTAAAGTGTTTACCACCAGCATGTTACGTAAATTCAAGAGGCCAAACTACAAATCGAAAATTGGTGTCAAAGTGTAAGACGTTCCGACAAGAAAACCATCAGCATGCGAAATAAATCACATTAGTCATTCGCATTAAGCATGTTACACGCTATTTTGCTTCGCAAAGTCCGCCGACAGCGGAAAAAGGATGCGGAAGCGCTCACGGCCCATTGAATCAGTCCTCCCCGACGGGGGATTCTGTGGCGCATTTGAAGTTTTTGAACGGTCTGCAAGCGGGAGAAATGCGAAACAACCATGCCGGAAGTGGATCAGGCTTTCAAAAAACGCCCTCAATTCCAAGAATTTAACCGGAAAATAGTCCCCGCGCGGGGCTTTCCCACAGGGAGGGCATGAGGATTGAACAAATCTCCAAGTCCGAATGTCTCATTGTTAGGGATAGGGTTGAAGAGCCTGGTTTAGTGGTTTTTCCAGGCTCTTCTCTTTTTTCATATGAACAAATCCATTCTCACCTTCGCAGTCATGGTTGTGGTCACCGCCTCCGCTTTGGCCTCGGAATTGCAGGTCGCCCCCAGCGGCAGCGATGCCAATCCCGGCACCAAGAAGGCTCCCTTTCGCACCATCCAGCGCGCGGCGTACTTGGCGCAGCCGGGCGATGTAATTACTGTGCAGACAGGCATTTACCGCGAACGGGTAAACCCGCCTCGCGGGGGCGTCTCCGACCGCAAGCGCATCACCTATCAGGCCGCGCCGGGACAAAAGGTCGTGATCACCGGTTCGGAGATTGTGAAGAATTGGGAGCCAGTCACCAACGATACCTGGAAGGTGACGATTCCGAATTCGTTTTTCGGCAGGTTCAATCCTTATGCCGACCTGATTCATGGGGACTGGTTTAATCCCCAAGGGCGGAGGCCTCATACCGGCTGCGTTTATCTCAACGGTGACTGGTTGATGGAGGCGGCGCATTTGGATGACGCACTGAAGCCGGCGGACAATTCTCCGTTGTGGTTCGCACTGGTGGATGGCGTGAATATGGACGAACGGTTCCTGCCAGTTCCGGACAGCACTACAATTTACGCGCAATTTCGCGGCGTCAATCCCAACAAAGGCCAAGTGGAGATCAACGTTCGCCAGACTGTGTTCACCCCCGAAACGACGGGGGTCAATTATCTTACCGTGCGCGGCTTCGACCTGCGTGACGCCGCCACTCCTTGGGCGCCGCCCACCGCCAGGCAGATTGGTGTCATTTCCGCCTATTGGTGCAAGGGCTGGATCATCGAGAACAATGAAATCAGCTATTCCAAATGCTGTGGTGTCGCGCTGGGAAAATACGGCGACGAATGGGACAACCGCGCCCAGTCGGCCGAAGGCTACGTCGGCACGCTCACCCGCGCGCTTACCAACGGCTGGAACCGTGCGACCGTCGGCAGCCACCTAGTCCGGCACAATCAGATCCACCACTGCGAGCAGACCGGCGTGGTTGGAAGCCTTGGCTGCTCGTTCAGCACCGTAACCGATAACGACATCCATGACATTCACGTCCGCCAACTTTTCGGTGGCGCGGAAATGGCGGGGATCAAATTCCATGGCGCGATTGATGTCACCATCAGCCGCAATCATATCCACAACTGCGGCGATGTCAGTGGCATCTGGCTCGATTGGATGGCCCAGGGCGCGCAGGTCACGGGCAACCTGATGCATGACAACCACGGCGGTTTGGGCGACATTTTCTGCGAGATGCAGCATGGCCCGATTTTGGTGGCCAATAATATTCTCCTCTCCCAACGAACGTCGTTCGCCCTGAATTCCCAAGGCATCGCCATGGTCCACAACCTGATCACCGGGCCCATCAACAATATGCGTCACGATAACCGTGCCACGCCGTTCCACCGCGCGCATGCCACGGATCTCGCAGGCATGCTAGCGGATTCCCCTCAAAACGACAGCGGCGATCACCGGTTCTACAACAACCTGTTTGTCGCTCCCTGCAATCTTCACACGCTGGACGAGTCGGCGTTGCCGTGCTTTGCTGCCGGGAATGTGTTCACCAAAGGCTCGCAACCCTCAAGATTCGAGGCCGACCCGCTGCTGTGCCTCGATTTCGACCCCGGCATCACGCTTATTGAAAAACCAGACGGCTGGTATCTCACCCTCACCGAGGACCTGCTTTGGCGCACGGTACAAACCCGACGGTTGGTGACCACCAAACTTCTTGGCAAGGCGGAGGTTTCCGGCTGCGCTTATGAGAATCCCGACGGTTCGCCGCTTCGCGTAAACACCGATTACTTCGGCGGAAAACGCAGCGCTAGCAATCCGTTCCCCGGCCCCTTCGAGAACCTCGCGGCCGGCCGGCAACAAATCAAAGTTTGGCCTGTCACTTATTAAGCGCGATTTCTTGGCTTTGGATTTCGGATTTGAGTGCCCCGGCCGGTGTGAAAACTTCTCGCCGCGCCGTGCCTGCCCATAATATGCTGGAATTTGCCAATATGAATATTTCGCCGCCATCAGTCCCGCCCCGTTTCGCGCTGCTGGCCTGCGCGGTGTTTGAGCGGGAAATTGACCTGCACGCCCGCGGCGCAAGGCACATTGCAGAGACGCGCTACTTCGAAATGGGCCTGCATGATCGTCCAGACCAATTGCGCGCCATCTTGCAAGAGAATCTGAACGCCGTGGACGCGCGGACAGACATCGAAGCGGTGGTGTTGGCCTATGGACTTTGTGGGCGCGGCGCGGCCGGACTCCGCCCGCTGCGTCACCGGCTGGTCATCCCGCGCGCACATGATTGCATCACCGTGTTCATGGGCAGCAAGGAAGCCTATACCGAACACCAAAGAAGCTGCCCCACTTGTTATTATTACACGCCCGGCTGGAATCGCGAACGCCGCGTGCCGGGACCGGAGCAGTTGGCTGCTCGGCGCAAGGAACTCGCGAAGAAATTCGAGCCGGAGGACGTCGAGTACCTCATCGAGACTGAGCGCGCGCAATGGGCCATGCACAACACCGCCACCTTCCTCGACCTGGGCACGGCAGACGCCGAGGCGGAAGCGGATTACGCAAAGAAATGCGCCGACTGGCTGGGGTGGAAGTTTGAGCGCCTGCCCGGCCATGCCACGCTGTTGCGGGACTTGCTCTGGGGCAATTGGGACCCGCAGCGGTTTCAAATTGTGGAGCCCGGACAGCAATTGAGCCAGGCAGCGGATGAAACGATCCTGCGTGCCGAACCTACGGTTTAATGGCTAATCTTCGCATCTACCTGGACTCCGGCGTCGGCCGGGAGTTTTCCGTCCTAGAGGACGGCCATTCCCTGGCGGAGGTCCTCGCTGCGCACGGTCTGCCGTTAAACACCCGGTGCGGCCTGCGCGGACTCTGCCGCGGTTGCGAGGTGGAATTGCGGCAGGGCACGCTCTCGATCCGAGGGGATCCCGTGTCCAGCCCCATGACCGTCCAAGCTTGTCAGGCGCGCCTGACGGGTTCGGCAACCATGGAAATTCCCGCGCATTCCCGCGTTGGGCATCGTCCGCAGATCAGCGAAACGTTTGAAATAGCCGTGCCTTATGCGCATCAGCCGCTCTTTCCTTTTGTTTCCGGAAAGCGTGACACGGCCTTTGCGGTGGACGTGGGCACGACGACGGTGGTTGTGTTGTTGGTGGACCTTGTTAACGGCCAGGTGCTGTCACGCGCGGGCGCATTCAATGAGCAAATTCGTTTCGGCGACAATGTCGTCACGCGTATTGAAGCCGCGCGCCGTCCGGAAAACCTGGCGGCCATGCAGCGCGCCATCGTGATGGAGACCATTCAACCGCTGCTGCTGCAGGCCTGTGACCGTGCCGGACGGTCGGTGGCACGTATCGCCGGCGGCGCGATTGCCGGGAACACCACCATGCTGCATCTGCTCACGGGGGAAGACCCCACGCCGCTGGGCATTGCGCCCTTCACGCCGCGATTCATTGCCGGGAAACAGGTTTCGGCTGGCGACGTCAAGCTCGTTGCCGCCGGACTTGCGCCGGAAACGCCGCTGCAACTATTGCCGGGTTTTTCCGCTTATGTAGGCGCGGACATCACTGCCGGAGTATTCGCTACCGGCATGATGTTTGACCCCGCCCCGAGCCTGCTGGTGGACATCGGCACGAATGGCGAAATCGTTTTGCAAAGCGCGGGCAAATTGACCGCGTGCGCCACTGCCGCCGGCCCGGCGTTTGAAGGTTGCGGGTTGAACTGCGGCACCCGAGCGCGCGAGGGCGCGGTTGGCGGCCTGCGGCTCACGCTCAGCCCGTTCCGGCTCCAAACCGAAACCATCGGCAATATTCCCCTCGCTCGCGCCAGCGGACTGTGCGGCTCGGCATACGTGGACTTTCTCGCCACCGCCCGGAGCTGCGGCCTGTTCGGACCAACCGGGCGGATTGATGCGACAGCGTGGGAGGCCATCCCGGCGCAAAACCGTTTCACGGACGACGGCGAACGGGCCGTGCGCTTGACGGATGCCAGCGGCGCCGGCGAGCTGCGCGTCAGCGAAGTCGATGTCGCCTTGCTGTTGCAAGCCAAGGCTGCGATTGGCGCAGGCATTGAGATTCTGCTCGAAAACGCAGGCATCCGAGCGGCGGATTTGGGCCGGGTCTATCTCGCAGGCGGATTCGGGATGCACCTGAACGTCGACCATGCCATCGCCATTGGCCTGCTGCCTGGTATCCGCGAGGAACAGGTGCGCGTGGTTGGCAACACCTCGCTGGCCGGGGCCCTGCTCGCGCTGGTGGACCGCACCACGCTGGAAGAAATGGAAGATCTGCGCACTCAGGTTGAGGTCATCGAACTGAACCTTGCCGAGGGTTTTGAAGACCGCTATGTTGAACACCTGATGCTGCCATGAAAAAAATCATTATTGCTGTTGTCGCCCTGTTGACGAGTTGGCTGGCGCCGGCGCGGGCAGCCGAGGTGCTGAAGGCGCATCCGGATTCAAAGGCGTGGGACGATTTGTACGCGGCGGATCTGTCCAACGCCGTCGTTCCCGCCGGCGTCTGGTCGTGGAAAGACGGTGAACTCTCGCCCAAGGACCAGGACGAGGCGATTTGGTCGAAGCAACAATATGAGAATTTCGTGCTCGATCTCGAGTTCAAGCTCGAGCCCGGTGCCAACAGTGGCGTGTTTGTCTATGGCACGGACATGGTGAACTGGATTACGAACCACGTGGAGATTCAGATTCTGGACGATCCGGCGCCGAAGTGGAGGAATATTCCGCCGAACTGGCGGTGCGGCGGGATTTTCGGCCATTCGGCACCCAAGGAATTGCCGACGAAGAAGGCCGGGCAGTGGAACCGGATGACGATTCGCTGCCAGGGTTCCGCCATTTCGGTGCTCATCAATGGCGTGCTGGTGACCGCCGTCAACCTGAAGGAATGGACCTCTGGCACCACGAACCCCGATGGCAGCGGCATTCCCAGCTTTGAACCTCGACCTTTGGCCGAAATGGCGACCAAAGGCCGCATTGGGTTGCAAGGCGCGCACGGTGGCATACCGACACATTTCCGTAATCTCAAGATCCACCCGATCGAGTGAGAGACTTCACAATGTCCATCCCGCACGATACTCCGTGCGAATGAACCGGTTGGCCTCCGGCAGGTTGGTCACCTTCATGGCCGCGTCGTCCCAGTCAATTTTTGAGTCCACCCGCGTGGCGACATTGCCCAGCAGGCAGATTTCCGTGAGCGGGCCCGAGTAGCCGAAATGTGCGCCGGGTTGGGTGCCCGCTTTGCAGGCTCGCACCCAGTCCATTTCGTGCGTGCCCTTGATGCGGTCCATGGTCTTGGGTGGGCGCTGGTATTCCTGCATGAGCTTTTCGGGAAACAGGCGCGGGCTGTCGCCATAGACCCCGCACATGAGGTGGCCTTTGGAGCCGTTGAAAATCACGCCGCCCTCGGAGTCGCCCAGCACCGCGCCGTCCTCGGCCTCGGGCGGTCGCGGCGGGCGCGTGCCTTCATACCATGTCAGTTTCACCGGCGGCAATTCGCCGCGCGCCGGAAAGCGGAAAGTGACGATGGCGGAGAGCGGATGCGTTTCGGATGTCATGCCGCAGGAGGTGGCTTCAATGCTGGTGGGGGCGCCCAGCTTCAGCGCCGAGAAGACCGAATCCAGCGAATGCGCGCCGCGGTCGCCCATCATGCCGTTGCCGAAATCCCACCAGCAGCGCCAGGCGCCGGGATGGTAAGCCGGATGATAGGGCCGTTCCGGCGCGGGGCCGAGCCACAAATCCCAGTTCAGGCCGTCGGGCGCGGGGGGACGGTCGGCGGGTCTGCCCGAGCCGCCCCATTTTGAACTCCAATATGCACGGCCCCAAGGGTAATAAGACAGGCTGCACCAAGCGTCCACTTCGCGGATCTCTCCGATGGCGCCCGCCGCGATCCATTCACAAATTAGGCGGAATCCCTCGCTACTGTGGCCTTGGATGCCCATCTGCGTGGCTACTTTGGATTCCTTGGCGGCTTTGGACAATTGCCGCGCTTCATAAATGTCGTGGCACAACGGTTTTTGGCAATAAACGTGTTTGCCGGACTGGATGGCCGCCATGGCAATGACCGCGTGGGTGTGGTCGGGCGTGGCAATGAGCACGGCGTCAATGTCCTTCTGCCGGTCGAGCAATTCACGGTAATCGGTGTACAGCTTCGCGCCGGGATAGCGTTTGATGACCGGCGCGGCGTAATGCTGATCCAGGTCGCACAGGGCCACGATGTTTTCGCTTTCCAGGTTTTTGAGGTTGGTGCCGCCCATCCCGCCGAAGCCGATGCCGGCAATGTTCAGTTTTTCGCTGGGTGGCGTTTCGCCAGATCCGGCCAGGAGTCGTCGAGGGAGGATGAGTGCGGAAGAGGCCATGGCCGAGGTGGCAAGAAACCGCCGGCGATTCATGTTTGGAGGATTGGAGGGATTCATATTTCAATCATGGAAAACGCCCTTGAGAAAGGCGAGGTCTTTTTGATAGTCCGCGACCAATTCATGCGGTGTGGCGGCTTCGATTTGAATCCAGCCGCAGAAATTGATCTCGTCCATGGCTTCGCGGACTTTTTGGAAATCAATCCGGCCCTGGCCGAGCATGAAATTCCCGTCCTTCGCGTGAAACTCGCAGACCTTGCCTTTCAGCAGCCGGATTTCCTGGTAAATATCGTAGCCTTTGTCGGTCGAGTTGCCGACGTCGTAATACACCTGCACAGCGGGGGAGCCGACGCGCTGGAGGAGGTCCAGGTTTTCCCCGGCGCTCAAATAGTTTTCCAGGCCGAAAATCACGCCGGCCTGCTCCGCCTTGGGCGCCAGCTGCTTCAAGACCTTGACGGTGTGATCAACGCCGGCCGCATCGTCGCACAAATCGCCTTTGGCAAAGGCGGCGACCAGGATGATTTTCAGCTTCATCGCTTTCAGCACCGCAATCGAATCCGCCAGCCACACCTCAGCGCGCGGATCGCTTTTCAGCGGCACGCGGTTCATTTCCGCGATAGCCAGCGACGAAATTTTCACGCCGGTTTTTCTGGCCGCCTCGAGATAGGCCTGCTGCACGGCCGGCTGCCGCAAATGCAGATCATCGCCGACCGAACCCAGATTGAGTTGCACCCCGTCCAGTCCGATCTGTTTGGCCACTTCAAGCGAACCGGGATCGCTTTTGCGCAGCGACCATTCGCACGCACCGATTTTGAATCGCCGTCCGGCCTCGTCCGCGAACAATGGCGCGAACTGCCCGGCCAGCGCCAGCGCGCCTGCCGTCGCCGCCGTCCGCGAAATCATCTGCCGCCGCGTCATCATCGCCGGTCAATCTTTCAAACCGTTTAAATCGGCTTCCAGCCGTTCATTCGCGGACAGGAGCTGTTCCCACGTCACCAGTTCGCCGCGATACGCGGCGGTGCGTCCGAGGATGGTGAGGAGCGTGCTCTGGGCGCTCGGCGCCACCGTCAGGTTTTCACAGTGCGCCTGGGTGATGCTGGCATGGAACGCCGCGATGTTTGCGCGCGCGCCCGCCTCGTAGATGCCCGGTGACTTGCCGCCGCGATAAAAGTGGTCGCCGCGTATCAGCACGGTGCCGCCGTATTCGGTTTCGAGCACGCCCGACTGGCCGAAGGCGCGCACTCGGATGCCTTCCGGGCGCGTGTCGTAGCCGTTAAATTGCCGCGAGCTGAACGTGACGCCGACGCGGTCGGGGAACTGGAAGTGGCAGGTGAAATGGTCGGCGCATGAGCCGAGCTGCGGCCGCGCCGTCAGGGCGCAGGAACCCACCGCGTGCAACGGCGCGGCGCCCATGAGCCAGCTTACGACATCCAAGGTGTGGATGTTTTGCTCCGTGATGATGTCGCCCGAAAGCACCTTGTCCAAGCCCCACGCATGCAGCCGCGTCTCGGGATCGTTGGGATGACTGCGCAGGGCATCATTCCATTGTGCAAAGGGGTTGTCCGCATGATAGATGCCTTCGGCAAAGGCGATTTTACCGAGCTCCCCCGCATGCACCCGGCGCATCGCTTCGATGAAGAACTCATCCGTGCGCGTCTGGAAATCCACCAGAAAGACCAGCCCTTTCTCCGTGGCCGCCTTGCCGCTGGCCTCGACGGTGCGGCAGCCCGGCACATCCACGGCTACGGGCTTTGCGCAATAAACGTGCTTGCCCGCTTCCACCGCCGCCGCCGCCTGGACGGGATGAAAATAGGGCGGCGATTCGATGGCCACCGCCTGGACGCCGGATTCAATCAGCCGTCGATATGCTGAGAGCCCGCTGAACCTGCGCGTCGCATCCACGCTGAAGCGATCCCCCGCGCCCTTTGCCCGATCCGCGAAATAATCCGCCACCGCATGAATCTCGAACCCGCCGTGCTGCCGGAACAAATTTGTGATCCACTGGCCGCGCCCGCCCAGCCCGATCACGCCGAGTTTGATTCTCTGTTGGAATTCCCCCGGCGTCGGCGCGTTAGTAGTCGCCGGCGCGGATTCCTCCCCGGCGTGAGTGCCCGCTACGCCGAACACCGACGCGACGGTGGTTGCGGCCATAGTGGCGCCGAGAAAGCTCCGGCGCGAATAGTTTCGAGGTTGGTTCATGGGATTGGTCTGGGAGGTTTCTATCTTATATCTCACGCGTTTCGGTGGGCCGAGTTGCCGCGGGTGGCAAACCCGCGCTGCGTCGGCAGTCGGCAAAACAGCGCACGTTTTCCGCCGGCGAATGACGCGGCACTTCGCAGCCCGCCCCGGCAATCCACTCCGCCCCGGCTGCGGCGCGGCAGGCCGCCAGGGCTTGGCGCACGTCGTCCGGCGTGCCGTTTTTCACCACGTTGACCGTGTGAATGTTGCCTAGCAGCACCTGGCGGTCGCCCATGGCTGCGCGGGCGGCGTACAAATCCACCGGCGTATCCAGATCCACGATCTCGCAGCCCAGTTTGGCCATGGCCCCAGCCAGCTGCTGGGTACGTCCGCAGATGTGCAGCCGCACCCGGCCGCCTGCGGCATGAATGCCGTCCACCAGCTTCTGCTCGTGGGGAAATACGAATTCTTCATAAAGCTCGCGTCCGATCAGAGAGGCGGCGGCATCGCCCACCCCGATGATGTCCGCGCCCGCTTCGATTTGCGCCGTGGCGAACTTCAGCGCCACTTCCACCGTGAAGGCCGCCAGTGCGTGGATGAACTCCGGATCATCATAGTAATCCATCATCAGCGTATTGATCCCGCGCAAGTCGGCGCTTTCCGCGCACGGCCCTTCTACCCAGCCCTCGACAAAGTGGGTGTCGCCCGCCTGCCGGCGCAGGAGTCGCACCGCTTCAATCCGGTTGGCCATGCGGCTGTCGGGCTGGTGCGGATTGGGTGCGTGCATTTGGTGCAGCGCGATGGGATCTGCCAGCAACGCTTGTTCTTCGACGATGGCCGGCGGGCCGTCTGGCGGATAGAAAACTACCGCGCCCAAATCCGCCGCCTCGCAGCACGGATCGGAAATGACAGAAACGTGGTCAAAACCGAACTGGCGGGCGGCGGCGAGCTGGCCGGCGGCCTGGACTTCGGCGCGGGTCGCGTAGTCGTGGTATTTGGCGCCAATCAAGTCCGCGGCCCACATCATGGTGATGGGCATGGCTGGCGACCGGTCCACCGGCTTGCCCTCGAGCAAGTTCAGGATGCGTTCGCGTGAAGTCATGGCTACAGGCGGTACGGTAGCAAAGGGAGCAGGGGTTCGGCAAATTTTCTCGCGCTTTTAATCGAGAGCGGGAAAATTCGAAGCGGAGGACAAGATTTATGAGTCACGCTTCGAACCGCACACCCAGACACATTCGATTGTCGGCCCCTCTGCCCTGCAATCCGCGTGACGTTGCGAAGCGGTCATGTCGTTACGAATTGCCGGGCAGGCCACAGCCGGCCTGCGTTGTTTCCCATGGTTCCCTGCCTCCTTGGCTCGGCTAAAAGAATCAATCTCTCCTAAAATCGCCCAGCGCTTTATTAGCGACAGTCTCGCCAGAATCTCGTCAGCGCAGGATTTCTCTGACCGTATTCCCGCCAGGCATCAGCACGCCGCGATTCTGGTGCGGCTCGGAGGGTGTGTTGTTGGGGGGTCAACAGCATCAGTGTAACTACCGCGCCATTGTATTCCTGTTTTCCACGCGAACAATTGGCGGATTTGCCCATCGTGCGCGGGCGATTAATTTATGCGGTCTAAAGCATATGCCTAGGGCGATCATGCTCTGGCCTGCTTGCAAACACGTTTGGTGGGGCCAGCATTTACCTCGTAAAGGAGTTTGATTGGCGGCGCAGGTTGCGCTGTGCTCCCTGCCATCTCATTTGCACGCCGGGTTATCCACGTCGTGATGAGTCGCTTGGTGGTTTCATCAAGCCGCGCGTGTTTTTCTCCGTGACTGATATTGGCAAAAAAGTCCAAGTGCCCGAAGGCCGCCAGTGCTTTGAGCTGAGAATGGATTCCCCCCGCGGCGAACGGCGTTTTCAAATTTGAATTCAGCAAAGCCACTAATGCCCCAGGGCGGCCTTTTCGGAGTTCAATCCAGCGTCTGATCCACCCGGCAACATTGGGTGGCAAACGCCGGGCCGTGAGCCCGGTGATGATCACCACGTCCGCCGCCGCTGCCTCCTGGCTAGCCAACTCACGCAGTGCGGTGATGGCCAGCACCTCAAAATTCCACCACTGAAGCAGCAACCGCCCTTGCGCTGCGCAATCGCGTCCGAGGTCTTCGAGCAAGGCACAAGCCTGACCGGCTGCGGTTGCATTTTCGCACGCGGTCAGCACCCGCAGGTCAACTGCCGGATCAAATGGTTTCACGCAAGGTTGATTCAGTTCCAATTTCATAATTTGAATCTTTTGATTTTAATCATTCCGCCGGTCGCAAACCATTGGCCAGGGTTCCATACGCGGGCGGGAGAATTACGCATCCGGACTAAAGGATTTGCCAAGTGTCGTGGTTCCAGGCCAGGAATTTGCGGCATTAAAAACTCAAATTGCGATTTGGGCCGGTACGGCGGGCAGCGGCGGCAACATCAGGTTGTCATTGGCCGCCCCCTGCGCGGAGGCCCCCTGGCCAGCCTCGCGGTGCGGCCGACGCATCAGCCCCACCGGCGCTCCGCCGCGCCGCAAGGACTCGGACGAGGCTTCCAAGATTTTCACGAGTTCCGTGCCGCGCACGCCGCAACTGAAGGGGGTGGAACCGGTGCGGATGCAGTCCAGAAAATGCTGGCACTCGGTTTTGAGCGGTTCCTCCTGTTTGATGTACGGAGCATACATGTCGCCGTAATGGTAGGCGTATTGAAATTCACCAAACGTGTCGTAATGCGGCGGGCGCTCGACCCGCATGTCGAACACGCGGATTTTTTCGAGCGGCTCCAGATCGTCATACACGATCATGCGCTTGCTGCCGACAATGGTCATTTCCCGGACTTTGCGCGGGTCCAGCCAACTGCTTTGGATGACCGCGGAACGATCGCGGGAAAACGCCAGGTACAGCGTGGTAACGTCTTCGATACCCGGCGTCAGGTGGGCGCTCCCGCGGCAATTCACCGTGAGCGGCTGCTCGCCCATGAGGGTCAGGATGATGGAGAGGTCGTGCGGGGCCAGATCCCAGGTGACGTTGACGTCTTTCTGAAACAGCCCCAAATTGAGCCGACGCGCGCAAATGTAGCGGATTTCTCCAATGTCGCCGTGGTCAATGATCTCTTTGATTTTGCGAATGACGGGCGAATAGAGGAAGGTGTGCCCGGTCATGAGCACCAGTCCGTTTTTTTTGGCGAGGTCCACCAGTTCTTCGCACTGTTCGACGGTGCCAGCCATGGGTTTTTCGATGAAGGTGTGCTTGCCGGCGAGCAGGCTGGCTTTGGCCATGGGGTAGTGGGAACTGACACCGGTGGCAATCACGACCGCGTCCAAATTGACGCCATTGAGCATGTGTTGATAATCTGTTTCGTTCGCCACTTCGGGATAAAGGGATTTGAGGTGCTTCAGTCGTGCGCTGTTGAGGTCGCACATCATCTTAAGGTGGCAATCGGGCAACGACCGGAGATTCCGGATCAAATTGGGCCCCCAGTAGCCGCAGCCAGCCACGCCAACTTTGATTTTTTTTGACAGCGCCTGGTGCGCTTTGGTTTTTTGGTTCATGTTCTTGCTCCTTCCGGTGGCCGGGGTGGGGCGTTCGGGCTTGATGATTTGCCGGCTATCGGCCGCATCCGGCCGCCACCCTCCGTGACCAACTCATTATTAGAACCAAACATAACAAAGCCGCAGGCGGTAAACCATCGGCAAAAATCCCGATCAATGCGGCTGAAACATGTAGCCGGCCTAAATAATTGCCTAGCTGCGCCTACGTGAAGAGGGCAAGGATTCAAGCGCTTCACCGCCTGGCCCGGCCTGCGCCTTACTTTTCCGCTTGCACGGCGAAGCGGATCAACTGGGCGGTGCTCTTGAGGTTGAATTTTTGCCGGATGTTGGCGTAATGCACGGCGACCGTCTTGGCGCTCAGGTGTAGCTGGCGCGCAATTTCCTTGGGGGTCTTGCCCTCGCCAATCAACTGAAAGATCTCAAATTCGCGGTCGGTGAGCAGTTCGATCGGCGAGCCATTGGCCTGCGCTTTGCCGGTGAACCGCTGCAGGAGCTTTTCCGATGCCTCCCGGCTCAAATACACGTGGTGGTTCAGCACCTGCCGGATGGCCTTGACCAACTCCTCGGGCGGCTGCTGCTTGGTGATATAGCCGCCGGCGCCGGCGCGCAGCATCCGTTCCGCGTATAGCGATTCCTCGTGCATGGAGACGACCAGAATGGCCAGCTGGGGATACAGCGCCTTGAGATCTTTAAGCAATTCCAGCCCGCCCTTTCCGGGCATGGTGATGTCAATCAGCACGAGATCCGGGGCCAGCTTCTGAACGGCGTCCATCGCCTGACGGCCATTTTCCGCCTCACCGCAGATCATCAGGTCCTGCTCCCGGTGGATCACGGCCCGCAGCCCTTCACGGGTCGTGGGATGATCGTCCACAATGAGGATGTTTTGTCGCGCCGCCGTCACAGGCGAGGGTGTAATGCGTTTGGCCATGTTTTTCCTTTCTCAGACTTTTTTCTGGACGGTTTTCGATTTGCGTTTCCCAGTCACCCGGCGTGGCCCCTTCCTCCTCCTCCCGTCGGCGCCCGCCAGTTTTTTTAGGCTGCGCTGCCGCCCGCTTTTGTCCAGCAGAGGCAGCGTGCAGACGATCGTGGCGCCGCCGCCGGGTTCGTTTTTGATGGACAGCGACCCGCCCATCATTCCTGCCCGGTAGCGCATGATACGCAGGCCCAGGCCGGGCTGCTTCAACCTCCGGGCTGCAATACCCGAACCGTCGTCCTCGACGCTCAGGATAATGTGGTCCGGCGTCTGCGTCAAGTGGATCTCGATGCGTCCGGTTTTCCCATGTTTGATGGCGTTGGTGACGGCCTCTTGGGCGATTCGGAAGAGATGCGTCGCGACTGAATTGTCCCGAATTAGAACCGACCGGCGACAATTGAAACGGCAGCGGACTTGAAACAGCATTTTGGTCCGGGCGGCCAGGCTTTCGAGCGCCGCCATGAGGCCGTTCGGCTCCGGCTCCACCGGATGCAGGCCGCGGGCCAGATTGCGGGTCATTCCCAAGGCCTCGTTAATCACCTCCGAGATTCGCCGCAATCGCCGGGCCTCCGGGCGGGACTTGGCTGCGAGATCCTGACGTGCCGTGCCGGCTAGATAAGCCGCGCCCACCAGCAATTGGCCCAGTCCATCGTGCAAATCCTGGGCGATGCGCAGTTGTTCCCGCTCGCTGATTTGGAGGATTTCCCGTTCCAAATTGACGCGGTCGGTGATGTCGCGCAAAAAAATCGAGGAATACTCGAATTGGCTGCCATTCCAGAACGAGTTGGCGTCCACCAGCACATGGCGGATTGCGCCGTGCCGAACGCGCAGGGACAGGCGCAAGCTGCGCACGGTTTCCCGGGCCGCCAGCCGCTGCAACAGCTCGTTTCCTTGCGCTGGTTCCGCGATGAACTCGTGGAAAGAATGACTCAAAAGATCCTCGGCCCGGCAGCCCAGCAGATCCAGTTGCGCCCGGTTGGCGCGAATGACAGTTCCGCTGGCGGTCAACCAGGCCATGCCGATGGGCGCTTGGTTAAAGAAGTTTGAAAGATGACTTTCGCTGCGGCGCAGAAACTCCTCGGCCTGTTTGCGTTCGGTGATGTCCTGGCCGATGGCCAGAACGGCGGTTTGTTCGCCAGCGGCGTCCACAATCGGTTTGGAATACCATTCGATCTGCCGGATGCTGCCGTCCCGCGTGCGGGCTGGCGCGATGATTGCCTGCGCCAGCCGGCCGTGCAAGGCCTCGAGTAGCAAGTGGCGCAGGCGCGACTGCTCCCTCTGGGGCACGAGCATTTCGATCATATTGCGGCCCTGGGTTTCGGAGAAAGGGTAGCCCGTGAGCTGTTGTGCATAGACATTGGTCCGAATCAGGTTGCCTTGCCCATCCAGCACCGCGATCATGGCCGGCGCCAGTTCAATCAGGCTTTCGGAAAAGGCCTTTTCGCCGCGCAGTTCCTCGTTGGCCCACTTGAGTTCCTTCGTCCGTTCGCGCACGCGCTGCTCCAATTTAGCGTGAGCTTCCTGCAACGCCTGCTCGGCCTGCTTGCGCGCGGTGATGTCGCTTGCGGCGCCAAACCATTCAGCAATTTCGCCACTGCCATCCAACAGCGGGACCGCGCGCGAGAAGGTCCATCCCAATGTGCCGTCCGCTCGCCAGACCCGGTGCTCCAGCTCGAACCTGCTCCGGGTCCGAATGGCTTTGTGGATGGCCGCCATCACGAGCGGCTTGTCATCTTGGTGAATGTATTCCTGCTGCCAGTTGCGCTTTGGCTTTTCCGTGTCGGCGATAAAATCGCGGCCGTTGAGCTGGTACATCACACTCCAGTCCGGGCTCATGCGATAGATGAGATCTGAACTGGCGGTCGTCAGCGCGCGGAATCGCTCCTCGCTTTGTTGCAACTCTTCTTGGGCCCGTTTGCGTTCGGTGATGTCGCGGATCGCGGTGTGGCGCTTCAGGCTGCCAGGAGACACCTGGCGCCCGTGCGCTTCGACCATGATCCGAGTGCCTTCCCGGCGGAGCATGGCGTGTTCGATCACTTGCTCCTGGCCTTCCTGGACTCCAGCCAGAACCCGGCCGCGGTCCTCGGGCACGATCATGGATGCAAACTCCGCCCCCTTCAATTCGGCCACCGAGTAACCCAACATCTGGGCGTACTGCTCGTTGCAGTCTATAATGCGTCCCGCCTCACTTTCGACGATGCCTTCAAAAGTCGCCGCCGCGAAAGTGGCCAGCCGCGCCTCGCTATCGCGCAACGCCTCCTCGGCCCGCTTGCGCTCGGTCAGGTCAATGCAGGAGCCGATGTAACCGAGAAACTCTTGCCCCGCTGTAAAGCGAGGGATGCCATGGTCCAGAATCCACCGGCCTTCGCCGTCATGACGCCGGAGCCGGTATTCTATCTGGAATTCCTGACGGGCGTCGAAGGATTCCGCGTAGAGGTTCAGGAAGCGCGACAAATCTTCTGGGTGTACGCCCTCGGTCCAGCCGTTGCCAAGTTCCTGCTCCAGGCTGCGGCCGGTAAACTGGAGCCAGGGCCGGTTGAAGTAGGTGCGAAGCTTGTCCGGCCCCGAGAGCCAGATCAACACCGGCGCGGCATCCGCCATATAGTTGAACCGGGCTTCGCTCTCCCGCAGTGCCGCCTCTGCGCGCTTGCGCTCGGTGATGTCGCTGATGGTCTCCAGCCAGCCCCGGACACCGCCAGATTCATCCACGTCTGGAGTGTAGGCGAAACGCAAGAATCTGGCGCCGACGCGCGCAAAGGGCACTGGGTGCTCATATTCGACGCGTTGCCCTTGCAGGACGCTTTCCACGTGTGGCCGAATGGCTTCAAAAGCTTCCGCGCCCATGATCTCCACGATGGGTTTTCCCGCCAGTTGCTCCGGCGCCAGACCGAGCATTTCGGCATACGCGCGGTTCACATACTGATAATGCAGATCGCGGCTGCAGCGTGTGAGCATGACTGGCGTCGAGTCCGTGATCTCACGGAGTTGCAGTTCCTGAGAGCGGATGATCTCTTCGGCCCGCTTGCGCTCGGTGATGTCGCTCAACATCGCCAGACAGCGCGGCGGCTGCGCGGCGTCCGGGAGCTCCAGGACGGCTTCCAGGTGCGCGATAAACTGCGCGCCGCCCGTCCGTGACATGCGGAGATCGCAGTTGTGTATTTCCCCGGTGCTAAAGAGCTGCCGGCGGCGCAGGTAAAACTCGTCCTGCGATTCGGGTGCAATGAAGCGCGTCAGATTCTGGCCCGCCAGTTTGACGCGGTCAAAATTTAGCATCCGGGCAGCGGCCAGATTGGATTCCTGGATGATCCCTTTGGCATCCAGCGTCAAGAAACCAATCGGGGCGGCATCGTAGGGGAGTTGCAATCGCGCGCGCGCGGCCTCCAATTCCAGCTGCGTCCGGCGCAGCTCGTCGTTCTGCATCTCGAGCTCAATTTGGTGGACCTGTAGTTCATGCACCAGCTTCTGTATGTCATCCTCGGGCCTCTCGGCGGCTTCGCGCGGCCTTTTGGCCAGCAATTTTTCGGCGCGGGCGCGCAGCTGTTTTGAGTCCTTGTTTGTTCTTTTCATGTTCGCCATAACCCCAGATCATGTCTGGCATTCACGGAATGAATTGGCTCGAACATAGCCGCAGGCAGGACCCGAATGCAAAGGAAATCATATTAGAGGGCTGAGGAGGGCGAGGGTTGCCGGAGGCAGGGAAAACTTAAGTTGATTTTGGACACGGTCTTATGCGATTGAAGGGGCATTTCAATTCCGCGCCTTAAATGCCGCGGCTAGCACCAACCTCAGATGCCGGCGCTGCCGAGGCGCCGCTAAGCCGACGCGACAAGCTGTGCCGGCCCTGGGGTTCGAACGGCAGCGTGGAATTATAAGGTTGACTCTTTTCGACTTGGGGACGGTTTTGCTTCCGCGGCGGGATTGTGGGTCACGTCTTCAAAGGCCAGCAGGATCATGTTTGGCGAGCCGGGCTCGCCTTTCAAGTGCCGCGCATTCAAGAGCAGCTTGCGCGGCCCCAGGCCGGGAAAATCGTTTGCCACCTTGAAATCATCAAAAGCGGAGTTGCCCGGCAATACCTCCTCGAGCAATTTGCGCAGGGCGGGAATGTTCCATTGTCCGTTTCCGAGCTGATAGATCAGGCGGTGCTCCACGTCGCGGGCGGCGGTTTTAAACGTTTGATGGAACGCGGGATTGGCCGAGACCACGCAAAGTTTTTCGTCCAGCACAAGGAGTGGTTTGCCCTCGGTGGCGACAATGTTCTCGGCGAAATCGCGCGCCTGCTGAATGGCCGCTTCGGCAGCTTTGAGGCGGTTGATGTTGACGAAGGTGAGGCACAGTCCGTCAATGACGTTCTCCGTGGTGCGATAGGGATGGATGCGCACCTGCCACCACTCGCCGTCGAGAGACCGCACTTCCTTTTCCTTGAACCCGAGCTTGCGCAAGACCTCGGCGGCGTCAGCCTGGAGTTCGGCGTAATGCAGGTTGGAGGCGAGGTCGCCGATGGGTCGTCCGACGTCCGACGGGATGAGCTTGACGAGCTTGGTGGCCTCAGCGGTGAAGCGCTTGATGCGCAGCTTTTGATCCAGAAAAATGGTGGCGATGTTTGTGCTGTTGAGCAGATTCTGCATGTCGTCATTGGCCTGCGCCAGATCGTCGAGCTTCCCATGGAGCTCGGCGTTGACGGTCTGCAATTCCTCGTTGAGCGACTGCATCTCCTCCTTGGAGGTTTCCAGTTCCTCATTGGCGCTCTGCAATTCCTCGTTGGTGGACTGCAACTCCTCGTTGGTGGATTTCAATTCCTCATTCGAGGTCTGTAGCTCCTCGACCGTGCTTTGCAACGTTTCTTTGGTGAATTGCAGTTCGCGCTCCAAGTCGGTCAGCCGGCCGGCCGGCGGCGGCAACTTGGCGCGGCGCGGGGTTTTGCACGCTGGCGCGGCGGGTCTTGCGGCCGGCTCCAGGCCGAACGTCACGAGCAGCAACCCGCGCAGGGACGCCGGCTCCGTGAGTTTTAGAACTGTCAGCCGCACAGAGGAATAACCGCCGCTGGTCTTGACGCGCACACCCTCGTGAACGACTTCGCTTTTTTGCGTGGCGGCACGGCGGAGCGCCGACGGCCGTCCGAGGCGCAAGCCTTCCCGCGCCATTTCCAGGAGGTTCAACCGCGGTTGGCCGGCGGCCGGCTCCAGATAATCGCCGGTGCGCCCGTGGATGTAGAGAATGTCGCCGCGGTCGTTGACGACGACGCTGGCCGGCGCGTAACGCGTGAGCAGCGACCTTTCGATCAGCGTCGCGAGCAGTTGCTTGCGGGTGCGCTCCAACGCTTCACCCGGGGCGGCGGGTCCAACCTCGGACCGGGCCGCCGTGGTGGTGAATTCGGCGGGCAGGGCGCGTCCGCCGCCGGCTTCTTTGCGGGCGAAGATTTTCCATTTCTTGTTCAAAACGGTGAAGTGGTCGCTCAGACCGGTGAGGCTCTCCGACGAGCCGAGAAAAAGCATCCCGCCCGGATTGAGCGCGTAATGAAACAGAGAGAGCAACCGTTGCTGCGCGGCGGGTTTCACGTAGATGAGCAGGTTGCGGCAGGCAACGAGATCCAGCTTGGTGAATGGCGGGTCTTTCAACACATTCTGCGGCGCGAAGACGACCATTTCGCGAATCCCCTTGCTGATGCGGTAGCCCCCGTCCTCCTTGATGAAAAAACGCGCCAGCCGCTCCGGGCGCACGTCGCGCGCGATGCCTTCCGGGTACAGACCGAGCCGCGCAGCGTCAATGGCTTCATGGTCCAAGTCCGTGCCGAAAATCTGGATGGAAAAGCGCTGCTTTAATTTGTCCATGCTCTCCCGCAACGTGATCGCGAGCGAATACGCCTCCTCGCCCGACGAACAACCGGCGGCCCAGACGCGCACCGGGGAGTTGGATGAATGCGCCGCCAGCAGACAAGGCTCGACCGCTTTGGCCAGCGCCTCGAAGGCCTCGGTGTCGCGAAAAAAGCTGGTCACGCCGATAAGCAATTCCTGGAAGAGCAGATCCAATTCATGCGGGTTCTCCTGTAACAGGCGCTGATATTGTTGCGGGCCTGGAAGCTGATGCACGTTGATGCGCCGCTCGATGCGCCGGCGGATGGTGTTGGCTTTGTAGTTGGAGAAATCCTGGCCGGTGCGGGCGCGCAGCAGCACAAGAATTTTCTGCATCGGCTCGGAGAGGCCTTCCTCCCCGACCGGTTCCAGTTCCAGTCCGGTCGCCGCCGGATACGGCCCTTGGGCGTAGACGATGAGCCGTTGCGGCAACCGTTCCACCGGCAGGACATAATCCACCAACCCCGTAGCGATGGCGCTGGTGGGCATTCCGGAATACTTGGCCGAAACCGGCTCTTGGGCCATGGTCATGCCGGTTGCGCCCTTGATGGCTTTCAACCCCACGGTGCCATCGGTGCCCGTGCCGGAGAGGACAATGCCGACGGCTTTGTCTTTTTGGTCCTCGGCGAGCGAGCGGAAAAAATAATCAATCGGCAGCCGCAGCAGCCCGGTTTCATCCGGCTCCATGATGTGCAAGGTGCCGTGCAGGATGGCTAGATAGCCCTCCGGTAGCGAGAGATAGACGGTGTTCGGTTCCACGGCCACGCCGTTCTCCGCCAGCTTGACCCGCATGCGCGTGCATTTGCCCAGCAGCTCCGGCAGCAGACTGGTATGGCCGGGATGCTGATGCGTGACCACGACAAACCCGAGGCCGCAATCCGGGGGCACATGGGCCAGGAATTTCTCGAGCGCTTCCAGACCGCCAGCCGAAGCGCCCAGGCCGACGATGGTAAAAGGTCCGGGAGTCGCAGGCACGTGCGGCAAGTAGGCGACGGCGGCGGAATTTGGCGGAACCCTTTTTATTGATTTGCCCGATTTGGTTCCAAGGAATGGTTTGCCCGCCTTGAGTTGTCTTTTGTTGCTCGGCATAACACCGGATCACGTCAGGGATTCTTCCAATCAACAGGAGTGAGCATAGCAAGCCTGGCCAGAGGGCAAAAGGAATAATTGTGCTGCGCGTGAACAGCTGAGCAACTGGCTTAACCCGGATATTTCATAGCTGGGCTTGATTTCCGGCAAAAATGGCGCTGCGGCGTGGAAAAAGCGTCTGGGAGGGTGCCGTTTTGAGGAAGGTGGACTCAGTTGCCTTGCCAAGCTGGA
>Ga0302320_10004521_pt1 | contig 31601 bp, 28 predicted proteins | sample Bog_T0_3_FD_202130 | JGI IMG/M metagenome (GOLD analysis project Ga0302320, IMG submission 202130) | Peat permafrost microbial communities from Stordalen Mire near Abisko, Sweden - Bog_T0_3 | ecosystem: Environmental > Terrestrial > Soil > Wetlands > Peat | place: Sweden: Abisko, Stordalen Mire... | reverse complement strand
CAGCGACGCCCGTGCAGACGTGGAGATCCTTGTCCTGGGCCCGGTCGACGTGACGGGGGGCGCAACCGGGGCCGTGGAGCCGTCCCGACGGATGGCCGCCCTTGGGCTGCTGGCCTATATGGCGTCACACGACCGGCCCGTCACCGCCGACCAACTGGCCGGCGCGCTGTGGCCCCTCGATGCCACGCGGGACAATGTCGCCGGCCCACAGCGGAAAACCGTTATGAACGTGGTCTCACGGGCCAGGGCTGTCCTCGGTTATGGTACCGGCGGGCACGAACGCCTTGTGCATACCCCTCAGGGCTATCGGCTCTCGGCCGACGTGAGCTCGGACTGGTCGAGGTTCGAGAGGCTGGTGAGCGACGCCCGTTCCCAGCCCCCGCAGCAGGCCATGGCCCACCTGCGACGCGCCCTGGAACTGGTGCGAGGCGAACCCTTTAGCGGCGCCCTTTCGAGCCAGTTTTTCGAGTGGGTGGCCAGCGAGCACCTTGACCTGACCCTTTCGGCCAAGATCGTTGACGTCGCTCAGGACCTGGGGGAACTGGCGCTCGAGGCCGATGACTACGAGACCGTCGTCTGGGCGGTCGAAAAGGGCCTCCTGCTCGAGCCCACCCGCGAGGAGATGTTCCGCCTCTGGATGCACGCCCTCGGCCGCCAGGGCCGGTCCGGACGGGTGGACGATATCTACCGCCGGCTCAAGCTGGTCTTGCGCCAACGCATCCACCCGCTGCAAGAGCCTCAGGCCGAGAGTTACGGCGTGTGGCGTAGCTACATGGCCGGGGAGCTGGCCGGCACACCGGGTTAGCCCTGGCCACGGCCTCAAAAACACGGGGGGCCCCGCACCGGAGCCGGCCCGCCAAAAGCGCCTGACCGGAGTCGTCGGTCCGCAGCCCGAGGTCTGGTAGCTTGAAACTGTTATGTGCACGGCTATTACATGCCCCGACTGTGGGCGGCCTACTTGGCAGGGGTGTGGTCTACATATCGAGCAAGCGCTGGGCCACGTACCACCTGCGGAGCGCTGCCAGTGCGACAGGGGCCAACCGGGCCCAGGTGCCAAGAGCGGTCAAGCTTTCTCCCCGGTACGCCCTGACTGACGCCGGCCCGACAATTTAGGTGGTAGGCCCATGCCTCAACGTGTTGTCATCGTCGGCGGAGTTGCCGGCGGGATGTCCGCCGCGACGCGTCTGCGACGTCTCGACGCCGAGGCCAGCATCGTGGTGCTGGAGAGGTCTGGGCATGTCTCGTTCGCCAACTGCGGCCTGCCCTATTACGTAGGTGGGGTGATCGAGGAGGAAGAGGACCTTACCCTCCAGACGCCCCGTTCTCTCTTAGACCGGTTCCGCCTCGACATCAGGCTGGAGGTGGAGGTCGTTTCCATCGACCGGACCGCGCATACCGTAACGGCCCGGTCCACGCTGACCGGTCAGCAGAGCGTTCTCGGCTTCGACAAGCTGGTCCTGAGCATGGGGGCGGCACCGGTGCGCCCGCCCATCCCGGGGTACGAGCGAGTGCGGACTTTGCGCACCGTGGAGGACGCTGTCCACCTGGCGGAAGACCTGGAAACGGCGCCAGTGGACGCAGTGGTCATAGGTGCCGGTTTCATCGGCCTGGAGATGGCGGAAAACCTGGTTGCCCAGGGCGTAGGCGTGACGGTGATCGAAGCTGCGTCGCAGGTGCTGCCGCCATTGGATCCCGAGATGGCCGTCCTCGTGCAGGACGAGCTGATCGCCCAAGGGGTGGACCTCAGGCTGAGGGCGAAGGTCGCGGCGATCGGGAACCGCACCGTCACCCTCGAGGACGGAAGGGTGCTCCCCGCCGATCTCGTGGTCGGTGCCATAGGTGTGCGGCCTGAGGTCGGGCTGGCCGAGGGCGCCGGCCTCCGGCTCGGGCCGCAAGGTGGGATCGCCGTCAACGAGGCCAACCAAACCAGCGACCCCTACATCTACGCCGTGGGGGACGCGGTCGAAAAGCCCGACGCCATTTCTCATGCCACCTCGCTCATCGCCCTCGCGAACGTGGCCAACCGCCAGGGCCGGCGCGTGGCCGACCACATCGCCGGGCGGCCGTCGCACCTCGTCCCGTCCCTCGGGACGGCCATCGTGAAGGTGTTCAACGTCGTGGCGGCCACCGTGGGTTGGAACGAGCAACGCTTGAGGGCGGCCGGCCGGCCCTACCGGGCCATCCATTCCCACCCCTTCGACCACGCCACCTATTACCCGGGGGCCGCCCGGATGTCCATGAAGTTGCTGTTCGACCCGGCCAACGGGACGTTGCTAGGCGCTCAGGTGGTGGGGGCCAGCGGCGTCGACAAACGCATCGACGTGATAGCCACCGCCATGGCCGCGGGCCTGCCGGCGGAACGCCTGGCCGACCTGGAGCTGGCCTATGCCCCGCCGTTCTCGTCGGCCAAGGACCCCGTCAACCAGCTCGGTTACATGGCCGAAAACGTGCTCAACCGGGACTGCGACGTGGTCAGCCCGGACGACCTCGAAGACCTGGTGGGCCAGGGCTGGTTGCTGGTGGACGTGCGCACCGAAAAAGAGCATGCCGAAGGAGCTATCCCCGCCGCCATCAACTTGCCCCTTGACCAGCTTCGGGACCAGCTCGACCTACTGGGGCAGGGCCCGGTGGTCGTGTACTGCGAGGCCGGCCAACGAGGGCACACCGCCACCGCGTTACTTCAGGAAATGGGCGTGCGGACGCGCAACCTCGACGGCGGTTACCGCACGTGGACGGCCTGGGTACACGCCCACTCAGGTAACCGCTAGGCCTTAGCGCGGACCTACTGGGCACAGCGCGCAACGGGGCAACTCCTAGCGCCGGTCACGAACCCCGGAAGGGGGTGCGGGGGTACGTGACCGGCGCAAGCCCAGGGGCGAGGGTTCCCTGGGGGGAGGACCTCATTTCCTTACGAGGTCCTTTGCAAGCTACCCGAGCGAGGTTTCGGCGGTGCGACGGCTGTGTTGCGGCCAAGTGAACACTTGTCGGCGACTTGGTAAACGGCGCCGGGGAGGTACGGGTGCCGTGACCGCACCCCTTGACTTGACAAAAGAGACCGTCTGCCTAGGGGCGGGAGGAGCCCGCAGGCAGACGGCCCATCCCCGGTCGGAGCGGCAAAGGGGGTGGCTCCAGGGGAATGGTGGAGGAGATGTCCCTAATTATCCTCGGCCGAGCTCAAGGGGCCCTGAAGGCAGGCTGAGCTTTGCCTGAGAGAGCCTCGGAGGTAAATCATGGAGGAAAGACCCTCTTTCGCCTAGCGTGGTAGCAGAGCCTCTGGCCCGGGGCCGTCGGGGAGCTTCCAGGCGCCCGGGGCCGACTGTTTGCCGTGCGGTGGGCGGGGGGCTGGCGGCGCACAAGCCGAGAGGGTGGTCCGACGCGAGACCCGCATTAGCAAACGGACAGCAGGCCGGCGTGGCTGGTCTGGAGCGCCCGCCCAAGGTCGTCGACGTGACGGCCAGGTCCGGGCGTGCGGAGGTCGACGAGAGTAGGCGCCGAGCGCGCGAGGGCTGGGTGTTCATGCGCGACGCCATGACCGGCCACTGGGGGGTGCTGTTCACGTCAATGACGGCGGCGCTGATATCAGCGGCCGCCGTGGCGACCATACCCCTGCTCGTCGGTAACGCCGTCAACGAGGGCCTCGTAGCCCATCAGTGGACGCGCTTCGGCACTTACGTCGGCATAGTTGCCGTCCTGGGCGTGGTCCAGGCGGTGGCGTCGGGGGCCCGGCGGTGGTTCAACGGGGTCGCCTCCCGCCGTGTCGAATCGGAGATGCGGCGTAGCTTCCACGACCACCTTCTCTTCCTCGACGTGGCGTACCACACCAACATCAACCGTGGCCAGCTTTTGTCCCGGGTGACGAGCGACCTGTTCCAGATCCAGGCCGTGGTCGCGTCCGCCCCGTTCTGGGTGGCCAACGCCGCCCTCGCTTTGGCCGTGGGCGTGATCCTCATCCTGCTCAATCCTCTGCTCGGCATCGTGGCCATCGCCGCTTTGCCGGTGGTGGTCGTAACCTCCAACCGTTTTTCCCGCCGGGTGCGCGAAGCCATCTCCGACCTACAGCGCCAGCGGGGCGCGCTCGCCGGCGTGGTGGAGGAGACCATCTCGGGGGTGAGGGCGGTCAAGGGCTTCGGGGCCGAGCCGATGATGGAGGCCCGCATGGCCGGCTCGGCCGGCGCGGTCTGGACGGAAGCCATGCGGGTGGTGCGGACCAGGGCGCGTTACCTCCCGACACTCAACACGGTCCCGATGATGGAGCTGGCCGCCGTCAACTGGCTCGGGGGCTACCTGGTGATCCACCATCGCCTGAGCATCGGGATGCTGGTGGCCTACAACGCGTACCTTGCCACGTTGACGGGGCCGCTCCAGTCCATAGGCGCCTACATCGTCATGATGCAGCGGGCGGTGGTCTCGGGGTACCGCCTGCACAGCATCATCGCCCGGCCCAGCGCGGTGCAGGAGCCGGCCGAGCCCGAACCGTTGCCTGCCGGGCCGGGGGCGGTCCGCTTCGACGGGGTCAGCTTCTTTTACGGCCGGCCCGCTACGCCTACGGGCGACCCGGTCACAGGGCCCGTCACCGTGGCGGTCCCCGGCGCATTTATGGGACCGGGAGCAAAAGAGCGGGGGCGCGCGGTGCTCGACCGCTTCGACCTGTCGATAGCAGGGGGAGAGGTGGTCGCAGTGGTGGGGGCCACTGGTTCGGGCAAGACTACCGTGCTGTCGCTCCTGGCCCGTCTCTACGACCCACAGGCGGGGTCGGTGACCCTCGACGGGGTGGACGTTCGCCGGCTCAGCCTGCCCGTGCTGCGTCAGGCGGTGGCTGTCGTGTTCGAGGACAGCTTCCTGTTCAACGACACCATCGCCGCCAACTTGCGGGTCGGGCGCCCCTCGGCCACCGACGAAGAGCTGCGGGCAGCGGCACATTTGGCCCAGGCGGACGAGTTCGTAGACGAGCTGCCATTGGGCTACGGCACGCCGGTGGGCGAACGGGGCTTCGGTCTGTCCGGCGGGCAGCGCCAGCGCATCGCCGTGGCCCGGGCCTTGCTGGCTGACCCAAGGGTCCTCATCCTGGACGACGCCACGTCGTCGGTGGACGCGCCCCGGGAGCTGGAGGTGGTGCGGGCTCTCGCCGGTGCCCGGACAGGCAAGACGACGATCATCATTTCCCATCGCCCGGCGACCATCGCCGTGGCCGACCGCGTGGTGCTGGTCGAGGACGGTCGGCCCGTGGCTGCCGGTACGCACGAGGACCTGGTCGCCACTTCTGAGCGTTACCGTCAGGTCCTCAACCTGGAGCACCTCGAAGACCAGTTCGCGGCCGGGCCGGCAGCTAACAACGATGCCCCGGGCCCCGCCTCATGACCCGCCGCTCACGCCTTAGGCGACAGACGGCGGCCCCGTCGGGCCCGCCCCGGCTGTGGACGGCGGTGTTCCACTCGTTGCGCCCTTACCGCGCCCGAATAGCCGTGGCTCTGGTCGTGTTACTGGCCGGCCTGGCCACCACCCTGGCCGGCCCGGCCCTGGTGGGTTACGCCATCGATGACGGGCTAGTCCTGCACCACTCCATTAGGACCGTCAATATCGCCGGTGCCGCCTACGTGGCGGTGTCGATCGCCTATTTCGTGCTCACCCGCCTCCAGACGCTCCAGGTCTCGGGTATCGGCGAATCGTTCCTCAACGACCTGCGCCGACAGGTCTTCTCCCACCTCCTGGCCCAGCCCCTGGCCTTCTTCGAGGCCGAAAGCTCGGGCCAGTTGCTGTCACGGATGACCGCTGACATCGACACGCTGGAGAGCCTGGTGCAGAGCGGGCTGTCCAGCTTCGTCACCAGCATCGGCTTGTTCGTCGCCTCCCTGATCGTCCTGGTGGTCATGTCGCCGTTGATGTGCGCGGTGGTGATCGTTTCGTTGATGCCCACGCTGATCGCCTCGGCCCGGTACCGGACGGCCTCGACCCGGGCTTATCGCCTGGTACGCGACCTGATCGGAGGCGCCCTGGCAGCGCTGGACGAAGACTTGGCCGGCGTCCGGGTGGTCCAGGCGTTCCGCCAAGAAGAGGCGACCATAGAGCGTTTCCGGGAAGTCAACCAGGTCCAGCTGGAAGGCGAGCTGGCGACCGTCCGGCTGTCGTCGCGCTTTTTTCCCAAGATCGAGCTGTCGGGGGTCTCGTCGACGGTAATAGTCCTGGTGGTGGGGGCCTTGCTCGTACAGGCGCACCTCACGACGGTGGGGATCATCGCCGCCTTCGTGCTGTACTTGGCCAACCTGTTCAACGCCATCACCAGCCTCTCGGCCCTGTTCGACCTCCTCCAGTCCTCGGGCGCGGCGATGGCCACTGTCTTCGGGCTGCTCGAAGTGGGCCCGGCCATGGTCGACCCCGAGCGCCCGTCGCCCCTGCCACGGCGGGGCAGTTTGGAGCTGAGGTCAGTGCACTTCGCCTACGGCGTCGGTGCCGACGACGACCTTGGCCCCGAGGAGCTCGATGAGCGCCTGGTGCTGGAAGGAGTTGACTTGAGGGTCGAGGCGGGCGAGCGCCTGGCCCTGGTTGGCCCCACCGGCGGGGGCAAGTCCACCCTGGCCAAGCTGGCCGGTCGCCTGTACGACCCCACGTCGGGGTCGGTCCGCTTCGGCGGAGTGGACCTGCGCGAGGCATTGCTGTCCCACATCCGGGAGCGGATCGTCGTGCTGCCCCAAGAGGGCTTCCTCTTCCGAGGCACGGTGCTGGAGAACGTGGCCCTGGGACGGCCGGGGGCGACGCCTGAGGAGGCCCGGGAGGCCATCGCCCGCCTGGGCCTGACCGACTGGGTGGCGAGCCTGCCCCGGGGCGAGGACACCGACGTGGGCGAGAGAGGCGCGCACCTCTCGGCGGGCGAACGTCAATTGGTCAGCCTGGCCCGCGCCGCGCTCACGGACCCGGCCGTGCTCATCATGGACGAATCGACTTCGAGCATCGATCCCGGGACCGAGCGCCAGGCGGAAGCTGCCCTGGCCGTCCTGGTCGAGGGCCGCACCGTCATCGTGGTGGCCCATCGGATGCCGCTGGCCGAGCGGGCTGACCGCGTGGCCGTGATGCGCGCGGGCGAGCTGGTCGAGATAGGCAGCCACAACGAGCTCATTGAGGCCGACGGTCATTACGCCCGTCTCTTCGAGGCATGGAGCGGGGCCGGCCTGGCCAACTAGTGGTGGCACTATTCCATCATTCGGCCTACCCGCCGTCCCGGGGCCCGCCGTCCCGGGGCCCGCCGTCCCGGGGCCCTGTGTCCCCGGCCCGGAGCTCAGAGAGTGCTCGCATGGCGGCTTCGTCCAGGTCGTGGTCATGGCGGCGGCTCATGAGGACGGCGACACCGGCAAGGCGGGGCAGGTCGAAGCCGATGAAGCTGCCGAAGCCAGCCGTACCCCCGTTGTGCCAGTGCACCGGTCCCGTGTCGGTGTCGCGCACGAGCCAGCCCAGAGCCACCTGCATACCGGGCCCGGCGGGGAGGCGGGGCTCGTGGGCAAGTTCCAATGCCTGGCGTAGCGGGGTCGTGCCGGGGGCCAGGTTGACGACGAGGTAACGGTGCATGCCCTGGATGCTGGAGAACAACGAGCCGGCCCCGGCCAGGGCCGGATTGCGCCAGTGCTCGATCTCGGCCCCCGAGCCGTCCCGACCGAACAATCGTCGCCCGCCAGGGTCGGGATCGGTCTCCGAGGTGACTTCTGCTAGGTCGAGCGGCGCCAGCACCTCCTGGCGCAGCAGTGCACCGAAGGACTTCCCGCCCGCCGCGGCCAGAGCGCGGGACAGCACCCCGTAGCCGAAATTGGAATACTCGAACGGGCGGGGAGGGGCTTCGCGGTCGCGGCTGAGCCTACGTAGTGCCCGGTCGACGTCGCCGTCCCGCACCCGGGAGTAGGGGTCCCGGAGCCGCAGCAGCATTCGCGCCTTGAGGTTGCGGGGGATCCGCGGGTAGCCCGAGGTATGGGTAGCCAGGTCGACGAGCCTGGTGGGCGAGCCCGAGGCCGCGGGGAGGTAGCGGCTGACCGGGTCTTCCAAACCGACCTGGCCGGAGGCCGCCATGGTCGCCAACAGAAGGGCGGTGAAGGTCTTGGTGACTGAACCGATATGGAAACCTGATGTCAGCGCGGCGCCCGAAGCCCAGGTCCCGGTGCGCTCCCCGGCGACTGCTACTGCGGCCAGCGGCCAGCCGTCATCAGCGGCGAGGGGCGAGAACGTGTCGCGCAGTACCCCGGTAAGCCACTCGTCGCTCAGGTCGCCGGTACTGCCCACGCCCCGGCCATGTCTGCGGCGGCCAGAATGGCCTCGGCCAGGGCCCGCGCCGAGGCCGGGTCCAGCTCGACGGCGACCCGCGCCCCCGGGCCCAAGGCGGGGTTGATGAAGTCCACATTGAGGGTGTGTTCGGCCGCGGCGTGTACGGGGTGGTCGAAGTAGACGGTGGCCGCTGACAACGTGAACCACCCGTCGGCGCCCTTCCCGCTGCCGCTGAGAGCCACGTGATCGGTGTGGTAGGTGCACATGGCGGGCCTAGGAGGCGAGGTAGCGGCCGTAGAAGGCGTCGACGCGGTGCCAACCGTCGACAGCCGCCTCGGGGCGGTAAGCGGGGCGGTCGACGGCGAAGAACGCGTGCCCCGCGCCCGGGTAGGAGTGGAACTCGTGCGTCTTGCCCAGCTGGGCCAGCTCCTTGTCGAGGGTCGCGACGTCGTCGGGCGAGGGGTTCTGGTCCTCTTCGCCGAACAGCCCTAGAAGAGGGCAATGAAGATCCTTGGCCAGGTGGAGGATGGGGCCGACCTTCAGGTTGTACTGGGGCGGAGGCGGCTTGACCACCATGCCCGGGTAACAGGCCACGGCCGCGTCGAGGGGGAGCGAACAAGCGGACAGGAACGACTGGCGTCCGCCTGAGCAATACCCGATGGTGCCCAGCTTGCCATTGGCGCTCGGCAGCGAATTGATCCGTTCCCCGGCGCCCTTGACGTCGCCTACGAGGCGTTCGTCGGGCACGCCCCCTTGGGCGCGGGCGGCGGCGGCCGCATCGTCAGGGGCCGCGCCAGGCGCTTCGCGCGAGTAAAGGTTGGGCATAAGGGCGATATAGCCTCGAGCAGCGAAACGTCGGGTGATCTCCTTCGTCGGTTCGTCGTAACCGGGCATATGGTGAATGACCACCACGCCGCCGTAAGGGCCTTTATCGAGGGGTTGGGCCAGGTAGGCCTCGATCTCGTCACCGCCGTAACCGGTGATCGTGACGGTCTCTGCTTTCAGGTCGTAAGTCATGGGCCGAGACTATCCAGCGTCTATTAGCTCTGTGACAGAGGTATTATGTGGGGGGTGAGGTTGATTCTGGCCGACCGGACGCTGGCTGACGAACTGGTTGACGCGATGTCGTCGGTCCGCCGGGCCGTGCGTCGCCACGCCGGCCAGGTCGAAGAGACGGCCCGGCTCAGCAACGCCCAGCTACAGCTGGTCAGGGTGGTGCGGCGCCGGCCCGGGATCTCGGTGGCGGAGGCGGCAGCGGAGATGGGCGTGGCCCCCAATACCGTCAGCACCCTGGTGCGCCAATTGGTGGAGACGGGCGTGATGTTGCGCCGGAACGACCCCGGGGACCGCCGGGTGGCCCGCCTGTCCCTGGCACCGCGGGTGGCCGAGGGCATGGAGGTGTGGTTGGAGAAGCGGTCGTCGGCGTTAGCCGAGGCTCTGGCCAGCCTGACCCCTGAGGACCGCCGAGCCCTCGCCGGGGCACTCGGCCCGCTGAGCCGGTTGGCTGTCGCCTTGGGGAGAACTGACTGACTTCAGCAGCCAGCTAGGCCGCGCCCGGATCCGTGGTGGTGGTCGTGGTCGTGCTCGTCGTGGTCGTGCTCGTCGTGGCCGCGGCGGGGGCGGGGGCTGCGGTCCCCGGGCCATGGCCCCAGGCCGGGCGGTTGGCCTGCAACTGGGTCACGTCCTGCACCCGCTGCGCCGTGATGCTGGAGCCGTCCACCAGAGCCTGGACGCTGACCGTGTCGCCCACCTTCACAGAGAGGATGCCCTCGTAGTCGGCGTCGACGATCGTCGAGGTGGTGATGTCGTAGGTCTGGCTGAAGCCGTCGGCGCTCTTCACCGTGAGCGAACCGGCACTGACGTCCTCGGCCGTACCCACCTGGGTGTCGATGGTCTCGTAGGTGCCATTGCCGTCCTTCAAGGTGTAGCTGGCGTGGACGATGCCGCCGCCACCGAGAGCCCCTAAGAAGCCGCCCGGCCCTCCGAAGGCGCTCGGGCCACGCCCGACGAACCCTCCCGCTCCCCCAGGACCGCCGAAGCCTCCTCCTCCGCCGCCGGGAAAGGCACGCCGCACCTTTGGGGCCGGTGTCGTCGTGGCGGACGCCGAGACGGTGCCCGCCGTGCTGGTCGCGCTAGAGGCCGAGGCGGGAACAGTCCCGGAGGAGGTAGCCAGGGCGACCGCGGCGGCGCCCGTCCCCGTGCCCAGGATGACGACCAGGCCCGCCGCCGTCTTGGTCAGGCGGGAGCGGCGGGGCCGGCGGCGCCGGACGGAGTTACCTGCAACGGTGGGATCCGGTGGGGCAGGAGTGAAGGGATAGAGGTTTTCGTCTCGCTCGTCGCTCATCCTGTGACTTCTCCTTGCTCCCAAACGGGGCGGCAACCCGAGTATCGGTGGCCTATATGAAGGGAAGATGAGTTTCTTATAAATCCTGGATGTTTCGAGCCCCTTGAAGGGCTCGTAAGACCATCCCGGTGCGGAGCTTGGGCCAGAAGAACGTAGTCTTGGGCGGCATGCGCTCCCCGCCATGCGCGGTGCGGGCTATCTGGTCGATGCCGGCCGGGCGGCACAGTACGGCGAAATCGGCTGCACCAGAGCTGACCGCCGCCAGGGCGGCCGGGACGTCGTGCTCGTAGGTGAGCTGGTGGGCGGGGAGACTGGCGACAGCGGCGTCGGCGCGCCGAGAGTCGAGATCCGCCCCCGCGTCCAGTCTGTCAGCTCGAGGGGAGGCCAGATACGCGCTCTCGCGGGTGATTACCGCCAGCGCCTTGGCGTCGGCCATACGGGCCAGGAGCGTGCCGCCTTGGGCGTCCGTCGGGGTGAGCTCGAAGGCGGGCGCCAGGGCGCTGACCACGTCCGTACCCTGAGGGAGACCGGACACGACCCGGTGGATGGCCAGGACCTGGAGGTGCTCTTCGGCCAGCTCGACCACAAAACACAGCAGGGCGTCGTAGCCTTCCAGCGCTCGGGCGGGGACGGCGCCGTTACTGCGCTGCTCCGCCTGGTAGGCGAGGGCCGTCTCGTAGCGGTGGTGACCATCGGCCACCAGGAGCGGGCGCGCCGCGATCACCTGCGCCACGGCCTGATGAACGCCAGGCGAGACGATGGGCCAGAGCTCGTGGAGGGTGCCATCGTCATCAGTGGCACGGGCATAATCGGGGGCACGGGCATAATCGGGGGCACGGGCATAGTCGGGGGCACGGGCGGGGCCGGCGCCGGGCTCAGCCGACGTCTCTGGCCCGTCCGAGGCGTCCCCGCCATCTGGGACGGGCCCTAGGGCCTGGGCCAGGCCCGGTTCGGAGCATAGGCACCAGATGGGCGAGGTATTGCAACGCGTGGCCCTAATGAGCTCCAAGCGGTCGCTTTTAGCCTTGGGTGTGGTGTGCTCATGGGGGAGGATGCCGTGCCCCGGCGGTTCGAGTACCAGTGCTCCTATCACGCCCAGTGTGTGACGGGCCCGGCCGTCAGGCGCCCGGTAGCTCATGCGGTAGCCGTACAAGACGGGCCCCTGCTCGAGCGCCAGCACTCCGGCGGCCCTCCACTGGTCGAGCAATCGCGCCGCTCCCGTGTAATCGCCGTCGGGGAGCTCCACTCGCACGACGTTGTAGGGACTGCGCTCCACGAGGGCCTGGCGTTGGTTGTCGCTGATGACGTCGTAAGGCGGGCAGACCACATCGTCCAGTGGCCCGGCGACGGAGGGGACAGGGCGCAGGCCGGCAAAGGGGAGGAGCTCTGGCACGCCCCGACTTTAGGGCCTGCGCCCGGGAGAACTCGATCTCAGCCTCTTTCGTCCCGCCCGTGGAACAGGGTGGTCCGGCGTGCACCGGCGGTACCGGTATCGTGGCCCCATGCAAAGGGTGTGGCCCAGGGCCGGTGAAAAGTGGAACTGAGCGGTCCTCGTTGGAACGATGACCGTGCCCGGGCCGGTGATGGGGCCCGGGAGGGTGATGGGGCCCGGGAGGGTGATGGGGACGGCACTGACGAGCCCCGCTGGCCGACCGCGGTTGGTGTCCCCGCGCGGTTTTCCGGGACAGGGCCCGCTGTGGCGGCAGGCGATGGCGCGACCGGCGCCGGCGGTACGGGGGCGGGCACGGCCGAGGGTGGCCTCTGGGCGCCTGCGGGCCATGGTGCCGAGCCGCCGTCTTACTGGTGGCCGGACGCCGAGGGCCACCCGCCCGTGGGCAGCGGCCTCGCCGGGCCCGGCGGGCCGGGCCGCTCGACAGTCCCCGCGGGGAGGGGGGCCGGCGGCGGGAACGAGAAGCAACCGGGCCCGTTGCGGCGGGCGTGGCAACGGGTGGGAGCCACGCTTGCGGCCATAGCCGCATTTCTGGCGAAGTTCGGTGCTCTGCTGATCAAGCTCAAGTACATCGGTTTGGTCCTGTCCATGCTCGTGTCGATCGTGGCCTATTCGTTCCTTTTTGGCTGGTCGTTCGCGGTCGGGATCGTCCTGTTGATCCTGGTGCACGAGATGGGCCATGTGTTTGAGCTCCGCCGCCAGGGCGTGCCGGCGTCGGCCCCACTTTTCATCCCGTTCATGGGTGCCTTCGTCAGCATGAAATCGGCGCCCCGCAGCGCCTTCCAGGAGGCCATGTCCGGCCTGGCCGGTCCCCTGGTCGGGACGGCCGCCTCTGGCGTGGTGGCTTTCTGGGCCAATGCCACCGGTTCCAGGTTCTTGATGGCGCTGGCTTTTTTCGGGTTCTTCGTCAACCTGTTCAACCTTTTGCCCGTGCTCCCGCTGGACGGTGGTCGGGCCGTGGCTGCCCTACACCCCGTGTTGTGGTTGGTGGGACTTGTGTGCCTGGTCGCCTTCGAGGTCCTGTTCCCGAGCCCCGTCGTCCTGATCGTCCTCGTCCTCGGTGGCTTTGAGCTCTGGCACCGCTGGCGCAACCGCAACAGCCCGTCTTCGCGCGCCTACCACTCTCTTCTCCCCGCTCAACGCTGGACTATCGGTACCGTCTATGTCCTGTTGATCGGGGTGGCGATCGTGGGTGCCCAGTTGACTTATGTGGCCCGCAGCCTCTAGGCGTCATAGTTGCGAAAGGTGCAGTAATTGCGGCCAGACCTGTGACTTGGGCCCTCGATCTCGATGGAGTCGTATGGCTGGCCGGCCGAGCGCTACCCGGAGCGGCCGAGGCCGTCGAGGCTCTGCGTCGGGCCGGTGAGCGGGTCGTCTTCCTGACCAACAACTCCGGGCCTCTGGTAGCGGGCCACGTGAAGGCCCTGGCCGACATCGGGATCGCTTGTAGGCCCGAGGACCTGGTCACCTCGGCCCAAGCCGCCGCATCGTTGTTGGCCGAGCACAGCCGAGTCGCTGTCATCGGGGACGAAGGCATTCGGGAGGCCCTGGCGGCGCGGGCCATAGAAGAGGTCGACGCCGCTGACAAACCGGAGGCCGTCATCGTGGGCCGTACGCTCCAGCTGGACTACGGCGCGCTGGCTGCGGCCGCCACGGCCGTGCGTGGCGGGACCAGGTTCATAGCCACCAACGCCGACGCCACGTTCCCCACCGGAAGAGCCAGCGGGCTGCTGCCGGGCGCCGGGGCTCTCGTGGCGTTTGTGGCCACGGCGGCAGGCCGGCCCGCCGAGGTGGCAGGCAAACCTCACGAGGCGATGGCCGCTCTGGTGGGAACTCGCTTCGGCCAACTGAGCGTCATGGTCGGCGACAGGCCCGACACCGACGGGCTTTTTGCCAAGCGGGTCGGTGCCCGCTTCGGCCTGGTCCTATCCGGGGTGACCCAGGCCTCCGACCTCCCCGTGGACCCTACGCCGGACAGCGTGGCCCGGGACTTGGCCGCCCTGGTCGACGACTACCTGCGCCGGGGCTGACTCACCGCCCAGCAACAGGGCCGGCAGTTGGTCCATGTCGGTGAAAATCTGGTCAGCCAGGTGTAGCTCTTCCGGTGGTGTGCGAGCAGCAAAACCGAGCACCGTCATGTTCGCCGACCGCGCCGCCTGGACGCCTGCGGCGGAGTCCTCTACCACGACGCAGTCCATGGGCCGGGTGCCCATGGAACTAGCGGCCAAGAGGAAAAGGTCGGGGGCCGGTTTGGCGGCGGCGACATCTTCGGCGCCCCACCAGCGCCCGGCGAAGTGCTCGGCCAGCCCCGTGGTCCGCAGAGCCAGGGAAATCACCTGTCGTCGGCTCGAGGAGGCCATGCAGTAAGGCTGGCCGGCCGCGTCGAGGAGGTCGAGCACGGCCACGACGCCCGGGACGGGCCGGAGCTCGGAGGCGATGAGCTCGGCCACCCGGGCGACGTAGCGGTCCTCGAAATCGGGCGGCAGCGGCCGGCCGCTGCCCTGTTCGACGATGCGGCGGGTCGTGGGCAGGCTTATCCCCCTGAAGGCGCTGTCGCATTCGGCAGGCGTCATGGGGTGGCCGAGGGCGGTAAGGACCTGAGACGTCGCCACCGACGCCAGCGGCTCGCTGTCGACGACAACGCCGTCGTTGTCAAAAATCACGAGTTGCCACGGCCGGTCGTGCACCCGACCGACGCTACCAGGGCCCGGCCGGCGCCCTGCGAGCTGCGACCGGACCGCGGACGGGCCGGGCTTCGCCCGGCGGCCCTACACTTCGAGTATGGGAACAGAAGATGAGCTGAAGCGCTGCGGCCAGGCGGCCGCCGCCCTCATGGGCGTGGCAGCGGCAAGGGCCAAGCAAGTGGCCGAGCAGCTGCTCGGCTCTCGGGAAAGTGCCAAGGAGGACGCCAAGCAGCGCGCCGGGTCTCTGGTCGACGAGGGCAGGCGAGCAGCCGCCGACGTTATCAGCGCCCTGCGCAAGGAGGCGTCCGTCCTTTTCCGGGATCTCGATCATTTGGAGGAACACCTCAGAGGAGGCAAGGGGCCAGCTCCTGCGCCCTCCGTGAGCGATGACGTCCCGGACGATGAGGCGGCCAGGCCCGCCCGCAAAGCGACCACCGCCAGGGCGGCGGCCGTGAAAAAGGCGCCGGCGGCTAAGGCGACCGCCGCCCGAAAGACCGTGCCGGCGGCTAAGGCGACCGCCGCCCGAAAGACCGTGCCGGCGGCGAAGGCAACGGCCGGCGCTAGTTCACCCGCGGCAAAAATTCAAGGGCGAAAGCGTGCCGCGCCCGAAAAGGTGGCGGGGGCCGGCAAAAAGGCCACGGCCGCCAGAGCCTCAACGGTTCGCAAGGCCGGCGGCACCGCCAGCGGGTCGTCAAGCCGGGGACGGGCCTGAACTGGGTGCCAGGAAGAGGCTCGATGTCGAGCTCGTGGCCCGAGGGCTGGTTCCCAGTCGGGCCGAGGCGGCCGCACTCGTAAGTGCCGGGCGGGTGCTCGTCGCGGGCGCAGTGGCGGACAAGGCGTCCCGCCGGGTGGCCCCCTCCGAGCCGCTGGTTGTCAAGGACCTGCCGCCCCGTTTTGCCAGCCGGGGCGGCGAGAAGTTGGACGCCGCCGTACATCATTTCAAACTCGACGTCGTGGGCCTTTCTGCCCTCGACGCCGGGGCCTCGACGGGCGGGTTCACGGACTGCTTGCTCGCCCATGGGGCGGCTCACGTCGTCGCCGTCGACGTTGGGCACGGCCAATTGCTTGAGAGGCTCCGCCGGGACCCCCGCGTGGAAGTGGTGGAACGGGCCAACGTGCGCTACCTGGGACCGGCCGACCTCGGAGGGCGTCGCTTCGATGTGGTGGTCGCCGATTTGTCCTTTATTTCGCTCATGATGGTGGCACCGGCGTTGATCGCCTTGGCCAAGCCGGTGGCGGATCTCGTGGTGCTGGTGAAGCCCCAGTTTGAGGCGGGCCGCGCCGTTGTTTCCAAGGGCAAGGGGGTGGTGAGGGACCCCAAGGTGTGGGCCAGTGCCCTGTGCGACGTCGCTGGCGCGTTCGAGGCCAACGGCGCCGCCGTCGTAGGCGGGATGGCCTCCCCGCTCCTCGGAGCCGAGGGCAACGTGGAGTTCTTCCTTCACTTGCGCAGCGGGGCCAAACCGTCCCGGTCGTCTGCCGGCCGTCCCGACCCGTCAGCTGAGAGTTCCGGGCCGTCGGGAGGGGCCCTTCCTGGACCGGGCAATCCGGGGGAGGCCAATCCGGGGGAGGCCAATCCGGCTGAGACCAATCCGGCTGAGACTGGTTCGCAACTGGCACGGTCCATGGACGAACTGGCGTTGTCAGTGGCTGTTCCGCGTCCTCCCGACGGCCGTGGCGGCGGGAAGGGCTGAAATGGCACGGATTGGTTTCGCCCCCCACTCCGAACGCCCCAAAGCGGTGAGGATCGCCAAGTCGGTGGGTACCTGGCTAGTCGAACAGGGCCACCAGGCCTTCTTTTTGGAGCCCCGCGTAGATCAGGCCAAGCCCGAGGACCTCGCCGACCTTGACCTACTGGTGAGCCTGGGCGGTGACGGGACCATGTTGCGCGCCGTGGGTTTGGCACTGGGTACCGGCGTGCCCGTGCTGGGGGCGAACTTCGGTCGGTTTGGTTACCTTACGGCGGCGGAGCCCGATGGGTTGCAGCAGGCCATTCAGCGCTTCCTCGACGGTGATTACCACCTGGAACGGCGGATGACCATCGATGCCGTGATCGTCCCGGACGGGACCGAGGCGCCCAGGTACCGGGCGTCGGGCCTCAACGATATTGTGCTGGCCCGCCCCTCCGGCAAGCACACGATCAACGCCGGGCTCGCCATTTCCGGGGAAAGGTTCTTGAGCTATGCCGCCGATTCGATGATCGTCTCCACGGCCACGGGCTCGACGGGCTACAACCTCTCCGCCCGGGGGCCGATCGTCTCGCCTAAATTGCGCTGCCTGGTGGTCACGCCCGTCTCACCGCACATGCTCTTCGACCGCAGCATTGTGCTCGACCCTTCCGACGAAGTCTCCTTCCGGCTACAGGGCCCGTGGGGGGCCGACCTCATCGTCGACGGGGCTGCTTGCGGCCTTGTGGACACGGGCGAGCAGATCATCTGCCGTGTGGGGGAAAATGATGCCCTGCTGGTGGATTTCGGGGACAGGAAGTTCGAAAAGGTGTTGAAGAGCAAGTTCCATCTCGCGGATCGCTGAGGTCCGGCCATGCTGAGCGAACTGAGGGTGAGCCAGCTCGGGGTGATCGAGGACCTTAGCCTCGTGTTCGGGCCGGGAATGACCGCTCTCACCGGCGAGACGGGGGCGGGCAAGACGCTGGTGGTCGAGGCCGTCGAGTTGCTCACCGGCGGCCGGGCCGACGCCATGCTGGTGCGCCCCGGGGCGGCCGAAGCCGTTGTAGAGGCCAGGTTCGTGGGGTTGCGCCTGGAGCGAGACGAGAGCAGCCTGAGGACGGCCTCGCTGGAGACAGTCGATGGCGGCGGGGCCACAGATGGGGGGGAGGTGGTCATGTGCCGGGTGGTGCCGGCTGACGGTCGTTCCCGGGCTTACCTGGACGGCCGCATGGCGACAGTCTCCGCCCTGGCCGAGCAAGGCGCGCGCCTGGTCGACCTGCACGGTCAGCACGCCCACCAATCCCTGTTCTCAGCCGGGGCGCAGCGCGCCGCCCTCGACACCTATGCCGGCGTCCAACGGGGCGCCCGCGACGCGGCCCGGGCGACGGTCCGAGAGGTGGAGTCCGCCATGGCGAAGGCGGGCGGGGACGTCATCGGGCGCAGCCGTGAGCGCGATCTTTTGCGCTACCAGATCGCCGAACTCGACGCCGCCGGCCTGCAGGGAGCCGACGAAGACGACCGGTTGGCCGTGGAAGAAGAGCGGCTCGGTCAGGCCGCCTCTCACCGGGCTGCCGCCCAGGCCGCCCACGAAGGCCTGGCCGGCGAGGAGCAGGTGCTCGACCGCTTGGGCGAGGTGGTCAGCGCCACCGCCGGGCACCCGCCCCTGGCACCCTTGCACGAACGTCTTCGGGGTTTGGCGGCGGAGCTCACCGACGCGGCCGCCGAGGCCAGGGAGGCAGTCGACTCTCTTCAGGAGGACCCTGAACGCCTGGAGGAGGTCGTGGCCCGGCGCTCGGTGCTCAAGGAGCTCCGCCGCAAGTACGCCGGGCCGGCCGGACGCCTGGAGGAGGTGATCAGCTTCCACGACCAGGCCCAGGAACGCCTCCAGGAGCTGGAGGGCCTGGAGGGCCTGGCGCAACGTTTGGCTGAGGACCATGCCAGAGCGCGGGCGAGACTGCGCCGGGCATCGACAGAGCTGGGGGCGGCGCGGCGCAATGCGGCCATTTCCTTTGCCGAAGCGGTGGAAAACGAGCTGCAGCGCCTGGCCATGCCCCGAGCGCTCTTCGAGGTGAGAGTGGTCGGCGGGGAGGGCCCCGACAGCACCGACGACCCCGACAGCACCGACGACCCCGACAGCACCGACGACCCCGACAGCACCGACGACCCCGACAGCACCGACGACCCCGACAGCACCGACGACGAGGCCCTGCGCCGGTTGGCGGGCGAGGACATCACCTTCCTCTTGGCCGCCAACCCGGGCGAGCCGCCGCTGCCGTTGGCCAAGGTGGCCTCGGGCGGGGAACTGGCCCGGGCCATGCTCGCCGTGCGCCTGGTGCTACTGGCCGGCAGGCAACCGGTGGCCGGCAGGCAACCGGTGGGAGCGGGCCCGGCGGCCGGGCCGGGCACCCTGGTCTTTGACGAAGTTGACGCCGGCGTGGGCGGCGAGGCGGCGCTGGCCGTGGGCCGGGCGCTGGCCGAGTTGGGCCGTCAGTACCAGGTGGTCGTCGTCACCCATCTGGCCCAGGTGGCGGCGTTCGCCGACGCCCAGGTGGCCGTGAGCAAGGTCGAACGCGACGGGCGGACGACGGCCCAGGCCCAGCTTGTCACCGGCCCGGAAAGGGTGGTCGAGCTCTCCCGCATGCTCTCCGGCCAACCCGACAGCGCCACAGCTCGCCGCCATGCCGAGGAACTGTTGCAGATGGCTGCTCCCGGTCTGGCGGTCCCCGGTCTGGCGGTCCCCGGGCCGCGGGCGGGTGGTCCGCGAAGGCGGCGTCGTCCTGAGCTAAGGTGAGGTGGCCATCCGAAGACGGAGTCCCCGAGCGACATGCCTCGGTGGAAGCCGACCTCCGTCGGCCACGAACCCGTTAGCCGAGCATGGAGGAGATGTTGGCGAAGCACATCTTCGTGACCGGGGGCGTGTCGAGCTCTCTGGGCAAGGGCCTTACCGCTGCCTCGCTGGGCCGGTTATTAAAGAGCCGTGGCCTGCGCGTGACGATGCAAAAACTGGACCCGTACATAAACATTGACCCGGGGACGATGAACCCTTTCGAGCATGGCGAAGTCTTCGTCACAGAGGACGGGGGCGAGACCGACCTCGACCTCGGCCACTACGAGCGCTTCATCGACGAAGCCCTGTCACGGGACTCCAACGCCACCACGGGCTCCATCTACCAGGCGGTCATAGCCAAGGAACGCCGGGGCGAGTACCTGGGCAAGACGGTCCAGGTGATCCCGCACATAACCAACGAGATCAAACTGCGTATCCAGCGTCTGGGCACTGAAGACGTGGACGTCGTGATCACTGAGATCGGCGGGACGGTGGGGGACATCGAGATCCTCCCCTTCCTCGAGGCCGTACGCCAGTTCCGCAAGGACGTGGGCCGGGACAACGTGTGCTACGTGCACGTCACCCTGGTGCCCTACCTGGGGCCGTCGGGCGAGCAAAAGACCAAGCCGACGCAGCACTCCGTCACCGAGCTTCGTTCACGAGGCGTGCAGCCCGACGTGATCATCCTGCGCAGCGACCGTCCCATCCCCGACGGCCTAAAGACCAAGATCTCTTTGCTGTGCGACGTCCCTGAGGAAGCCGTCATCTCCAACGTGGACGCCCCCAACCTGTACGAGATCCCCCTGGCCCTGCACGACGAGGGCTTGGACGACTACGTGTGCCGCATCCTGCGCCTGGGCGAGGACTCGGGCGACGCCGTCACCGGCCAGGGCCGGCGCCTTCTCGACCTCTCTCATTGGCAGGGGCTGGTGGGACGGGTCGAGTCCGCCTCCAAGCCGGTGCGGATCGGTCTGATCGGCAAGTACGTGAACCTCCCCGACGCCTACCTTTCGGTCGTCGAGGCCCTCCGCCACGGCGGTTACGCCCACGGCGCCCACGTCCAGCTCGACTGGGTCCAGGCCGAGGAGGTGGGAGGCCTCCTGGTTGAGGGCCGCCTGCGCGACCTCGACGGCATGGTCGTTCCGGGTGGCTTCGGCGAACGGGGCATCGAGGGCATGATCGCCGCCGTCGGTTATGCCCGGGAGCACGATATCCCTTGCCTCGGCCTGTGCCTGGGGCTGCAGGTCATGGTCATCGAGTTCGCCCGCAACGCCGTCGGCCTCGAGCGGGCGAACTCCCGTGAGTTCGCGCCGAGCGCCCCGCACCTCGTGATCGACCTGATGGACGACCAGCGCGAGATAGTCCGTCAGTCCAACTATGGAGGCACCATGCGCCTGGGCACCTACCCGGCCAAACTTCGCCCCGGGAGCATGGCGGCCGCTATCTATGGCGCCGAGCTCGTCTTCGAGCGCCACCGGCACCGCTACGAGGTCAACAACCGTTACCGCAGCCGCCTGGAGCAAGCCGGCCTCGTGTGCTCCGCCGAGTCCCCGGACGGCCGGCTGGTGGAGATGATCGAGCTACCGGGCCACCCCCTGTGGACCGGTACCCAGGCCCACCCGGAGTTCAAGAGCCGGCCTGACCGGCCCCACCCCCTGTTCAGCGCCCTGGTGGGCGCGGCCCTGGCCCGGGCCGAAGGGCGCCGGCCCCACTTGATCGACCCCGACGCCCTGGAGGCGCAACTGGTGGCCCGACCCGGGCTCCGGGTGGAGGAGGCGAGAATTGGCCTCTCCTAAGTTCCACAAACTCGGTGAGCGGCCCTTGTTCCGCACCCACATGCTCGAGATCGTGGCCGGGACCTTTGAGGGCCCGGGCGGCGAGACCTTCGAGCGCGACATCGTGCACCATCCAGGGGCCGTGATCGTCGTCCCCCTCGATGAGGCGACCGACGAGGTCGTCCTGGTACGCCAGTACCGTGCCCCCCTGGACATCGAGCTGCTGGAGGTCCCGGCGGGTAAGCGCGACGTGAAGGACGAGCCGCTGGAGCTGACGGCTGCTCGCGAGCTCGCCGAGGAGACAGGCCTGGAAGCCGGCCGCCTCGAGCTGATCGGCCATTTCTACAACTCTCCGGGCTTTTGCGACGAGGAGTCGTGGTGCTACTTGGCTCGGGACCTCCATCCGGTGGCGAGTTCGCGCCACGGTATCGAGGAGGAGCACATGACCGTGGAGCGCTTCTCGTTCTCAGGCGTGGGCGAGCTCGTGCGCTCGGGGGAAATAACCGACGCCAAGACGATCGTCGGGCTGCTGCTGGCTCAGGCTGCGATCTCGTAGGAGCCATGGGGCGCGTCGCCGCCAAACCGGTCTTCGACGGTCCCAGGGCCCACCTGGCGCTGAGCCTTCCGGGCGAGGAGCTGCTCACCTGGCTAGCAGTGGAAAAGGGCCGCAGCCCCAACACGCTGGTGGCGTACCGCCGTGACATCGCCGCTTACGAAGCATGGTTGCGAGCGCGAGGCGACGGGGCCGACGGCTCGGCCCTGGCCATGGTCACAGAGCCGACGGTGGCCGAGTACGTCGCTCATCTTGGACAGGCGGGCCTGGCTCCTTCCTCGGTCGCCCGGGCACTGGTGGCGGTGCGCTCTCTGCACCGGTTCATGGTGCAGGAAGGGAACACTAGTTCGGACCCTTCCGCCGACCTGAGCCCTCCGCCTGTCCCTCAGGGCCTTCCCAAGGCCCTGAACGAGGAGGAGGTGGCCTCGTTGTTGTCCGCGGTGACGGGCGAGGGCCCGGCCCAACTGCGGGACCGGGCCGTGCTCGAGCTCCTCTACGCCACGGGGATGCGCATCTCCGAGCTCACCGGTCTGTCGTTGTCGGACCTGGCGCTGGACGAACAGCTGGTCCGTGTCTTCGGCAAAGGCGCCAAGGAACGGCTCGTGCCGGTGGGGCGCTACGCCCGCCTGGCGGTCGAGGCGTGGTTGGGGCCCGGGGGTCGCCCGGCCCTGGTGCCCAAGAGATGGGCCCGGCGCGACGACTCGGACGCCCTTATCCTCAATATGAGAGGCGGGCGCATAAGCCGTCAGGGGGCGTGGGGGATCGTCCGCCACTACGGGGAAAAAGTCGGTCTCGGGGGCCGGCTCACCCCCCACGTGCTGCGTCACAGCTGCGCCACCCATCTGCTCGACCATGGGGCAGACATCCGCGTCGTCCAGGAGCTCTTGGGCCACGCCTCCATCGCCACCACCCAGGTCTACACCAGGGTCTCCCCCGAACGGCTGCGCGGCGCCTACGAGGCGGCGCACCCCCGGGCCCGAGCCCGCTGAAGCCCGCTCGCCGGGGCCGCGTCGTCGGTAGGGAGCGGTTCGCGGGCAGGGGCCCGACGAGTTGAACAGCAGTTGACCAGAAGCCTCTCGCTCCCGCGGCTGCACGAACTACACTGCGGCCGATGGAGGCCAACACCACGAGCGCCTTGCGCCTTGAGCTCGAGTCGCAGCGGACCTCGCTCCGCCAGGAGCTGCAAGAGCTGGGCTACGGCACCGAAGGCCTCTCCTACGATGCCAATTTCGCCGACTCCAGTCAGGTGACGGCCGAGCGCGGCGAGACCGAAGCACTGGCCATGAGCTTGACAGCCAACTTGCTCGATGTGGAGCGCGCTCTGGCCAAGCTCGACAACGGCACGTTCGGCTCGTGCGAGTCATGTCACCGCGAAATCGCGGAGGCGCGCCTCGAAGCCATGCCGGCGGCTCGTTACTGCATCGAGTGCGCGGCCAAGCGTCGCTAGTTACGACCTGGAAGCACGGCGAAAAAAACAAGCAATCCGCTACGCGGGCTGTTACGGCCGCCCCATACTGGGGTACATAGCGGCCGGTGCCGGTCGCGCTTAGGCAAGGAGGGCTGATGGACCTTCAGCAGCTTAAGCATCGTCTCCTGGCTGCGGGTGTCCCCGAAGACGGGTACCTTCTCGTCGGGCTCGACGCGCCCCGGGCAGTGCGGGAGGGCGCGTGTATCGTCCGGCCCAACCAGCGCACATGGGAAGTGCTCGTCTGGCGCCCCGTTCGTGTGGAGCCGTCACTGACGTTCCTGAGCGAGGACGAGGCGTGCGAGCAGGCCCTGGGCATGCTGACCTCCGCCATAACGACGTCGGAACGTTAATCCCGAGCCCCACTGACGAGGACACTGTCGGGGGGACCTGAAGCTTCCTGCTGGCTGGCGGGCACGGGGCCGGCGCGCTGTTTTCGGTGCTGCTGGCGCGAAAGCCGGTCGCGAAGGAGCACGGAGCCGGCGCAGAAGAGCACGAGCAGGCTGAGTGTGGCCATCAGGGGGAGGTCCGAGCGGCCGCCTGGTCTCGATATCGGCCGCAGGACCAACTGGACCAGGACGAACACGGCCGCGCCAAATAGGGCCGCCCACGCCCTGGCGTCCCAGGACTTCAGCTCGTAGCCGGCGAGGTGCCGCAGGGGCAACAGCGAGACCACCGTGCCGACCACCGAGGAGACGAACAAGGCGGCAAAGAAGTCAGTGGCGAAAACTGCACCGAAAAAAGCACCCGGGAGCGAAGAAGTTTGGAAAAGGCCGTCCCAGGCCGCCCACGCCACCAGGCCGGCGAGCAGCTGCGCCGTTGACGCCACCGCGACGGCCCGCCCCTCCTCGGCCTCGGCCAGGACCGGGCCGAAGCCTATGCCGACGACGGCGCCGTAGAGGTAGCCGGGGTGGAACCCGGTAGCCCTCGAGAAGATGACGCACAGGGCGGCCACGAGGAGGCCGGCGGGGAGAGCTTTCAACCGCGGGGCAACGGGACGGTGGCCCCGCGACCGTAGGTAGGGGCCCTTGAAAACAGCCGGCAACGCCGCGCCGGCCAGGATGGCGGCCGCTATGGCCAGGAAGCAGATCAGAGTCCAGGAATTGAGGCCCCAATCGGGGCTGAGGAGGCTGCCGACGACAGAGCCGGCCAGGACCACGGCCACGGGACCGGCCCAGCGTTTCCCCGGGCCGGTGAGCGGGCGTTTTCCTGGGCGGGTGAGCAAGCATTTTCCGGGGCCCCTGGACCACCGGGCCCACCGGACGAAGATGTCCCCGTAGCCGTCCGCCAGGGCGTCATTGACGGTCCCGGCGGCGAAGCTCACGAGCAGGGCCACGGCCGCGGCGATCAGGGCGTCGATGGCATCGCTGGCGAAGGGCCTGAAGGCCCGGGACGGAGAGGGGAGCGAGGAGGCGATCGTGGTCAGGTTGCCCGGAGAGCTCCCGCAGGCGCGTTCGATGACAGCGCCGTCAGCGAAATAGAGGCACCCACGGTGCCAGGTGACCCCCCAGCCGAAACCCGCTTTCGGCCCGGCGCCGGGGGCGGGGCTCGAGCGCACGTCCCTGTGCGGTACGGCGGGGAGGTGGGAGAGCGGAAAGGTGTAGATGTCGTCTTCCCGGTTGGGCGCCTCCAGGGCCGAGGCATGGCCGCGGCGGTCGCCGGCGCTCACCGCCACGCCACCGCCGAGGCCACCGCTTATGTCGCCGACGAGCGTCGGAGGGCTGATCAGTACCGTGCCCGGACCGGCGACCCGTACCACTCGTGCAGAGCCCGACGAGGGGCCAGAGCCGGAGGTGGGCCCGGTGCCGGGGCCCGTCTCGGCGTACAGAGCCCCGTCAGACGCGAAGGTCAGCCCGCTCACAGGTTCGGGAACTCGGGCGAAAGTCGAGACATCCGGATTTGCGCTGCCAGGGCTCGAGATCCTGTCTATGGCGCCGCCTGAGAAAGCCCCCCGGTAGCAGTTGCCCGGCACGAAAAGGTAACCGTCGAGCGGGTCGGCCACCGCCCGCCCCGGGCAGCCGGCGAGCCCGTCGGCGGCGCGGGCGATGATGCGGACCTCGGCCCCGGTGACAGGGTCCAGTTCCACCAGCTCGGGTTGAGCGGCGCGTTGCCCGGGCCCCCACAGGCTGGCATAGAGGACACCACCCCACCCGAAGCTGAGCGAAGCCAAGTCGAAGGCGCCGAAGTGGGCATCGGGCAGCTGCGTGGCGTCTGCCGCGACGCCTCCGGAGCGGGACAGGACGTAGATCGTCCCGGTGTAGAAATCTCCTACGTAGGCCTGGTCGCGAGGGCTGAAAGCGGGCGCTTCGGCCCCGGCGCACGCCGGTGCGACCGGCGCAGTCGGACCGGGCCCGACCGGCGCAGTCGGTGGCGGTTGGTCAGTAGGGAAGCCCGACGCGAAGAGGGCGACACGAAAGCCCCGGGACGGCGAGAACGGGCCCGGGGCGCAAGCGCTGGGCCCCGTGGCGGAGATGGTCGTGGCCGCCGCCCACGCCGGTGCCGCGCCGGTCGCGAAAACGGCCGCGGCTACCGAGCCGGTTGTCGTTGCCAGCGCGGCGAGACCAGCCGCGAGGCACAGCCGTAGGGCATCGACAAAAGCGCGGCGCACCAGGGCAAATGCTAAACGAGCCCACGGGCGCCAGCTAGCGCGGCAGAAGGCCGATCGCCGAACGGGCGGCGTCCATCGTCCTGGCCGCCACCTCGCCGGCGCGGCTGGCCCCTACAGCCAGGACGGACCGGACGGCCCCGGGGTCCCTTGCCAGTTCCCGGTAGCGCTCCTGGAGGGGCACCACGAGCTCGAGAACGGCTTCGGCGGCGTCGGACTTCAATTTGCCGTAGCTCTCATAACCGGCGGCAATGTCGTCCGGCTTGCCGCCCCGCAGGGTGGCCAGGAGCTCGAGCAGGTTGGAGACGCCCGGTTTTGCCTGCGGGCCCCAGCGCACGGCACCCGGTCCGGGGGGGTCGAGATCGGTCACGGCCCGCTTTATCTTGCGCTCGATGACCTTGGGGTCGTCGAACAAGGAGATGAGACCGGCGTCGGAGGCCGACGATTTGGACATCTTGTGGACGGGGTCCTGCAAGTCCATGATCCTGGCGCCTCCGCCGGCCGGCGGTATGGCCGCCTCGGGCACGGTGAAGGTCTCGCCGTAGCGGGCGTTCCAACGCTGGGCCAGGTCCCGGGTGAGCTCCAGGTGCTGGCGCTGGTCGTCGCCTACCGGTACGAGGTCGGCCTGGTACAACAAGATGTCGGCTGCCATCAGCACCGGGTAGGCGAACAGGCCCACCCGGGCCGATTCCTCGGACTCTTTGCTCGATTTGTCCTTGAACTGGGTCATGCGGGAAAGCTCGCCCATGCTGGCGGTGCACTCGAGGAGCCAGGCCAGCTCGGCGTGCTCATGGACGTGGCTTTGTACGAACAGCGTGCACCGCTCCGGGCCCAGCCCGGCCGCCATGAGCAGGGTCGCCATGGTGAGGGTGGCTCGAGAAAGCTCAGCCGGGTCGCCGGGCACCGTCAGCGCATGGAGGTCCACGACGCAGTAGAAGGCGTTGTAACGATCTTGGAAGTCCACCCACCAGCGCAGCGCCCCGAGGTAGTTGCCCAGGTGCACGGCCCCTGTGGGCTGGATCCCGGACAAGACCGCTTTGGTCTTCGCGGCATTGGGCTGATCGTCATGGTGTTGGCCGTTCACGACAAGGAGGGTACCTAATGCGGGGTAGGGCCTTTCTGGCATTAGGTATCCCGCATCGCCGTAGGGCCCACCGGTAGTCTGGACGAGGTGGGCTACCAGGTGAGCACGGCGGTCTTCGAGGGCCCGTTCGACCTGCTGTTGCACCTGGTGACAAAGGACCAGGTCGACATCTGGGAGCTTTCCCTCTCTTCGATCGTGGACGAGTACGTCGCCACCATCGAGGGCATGCAAGCCCTTGACCTCTCGGTGGCCACGGAGTTCCTACTGACCGCGGCCGTGCTGCTCGAGCTCAAAGCGCGGCGCCTCCTACCGGGCACCTCGGCTGAAGGCGAGGAGGAGCTGGCGCTGTGGGAGGAACGGGACCTGCTCCTGGCCCGCCTGCTCGAATGCAAAACGTTCAAGGACGCGTCGCTGGCCCTTTCGCGGCTGATGGACAGCGCCGACCTGTCCGTGCCCCGCCGAGCTGGCCTGGAAGAGCGGTTCTTGGGCCTGGCGCCGGACCTGCTCGAAGGGGTGACGCCGGGCCGGTTGCACGACGCCCTGGCCAGGTTGCTCGCTCCCAAGCCGGTGCCCAAGGTCAACACCGACCACGTAGCTCCCATCCGGGCCAGCGTCGCCGAAACGCTCGAGCAACTGGTGGCCCGGTTGCCCCGGGAGGGCCGTACCACTTTCAGGAGGCTCATAGAGGGGCTGGTCGAGCCGCTGGAGATCATCGTTTGCTTCCTCGCCCTGCTAGAGCTGTGCAAGCGGGGCGCCGTCGACCTGGAGCAGGCTGAACGCCTGGGAGAGCTCAGGGTCAACTGGTTGGGCCTGGCAGGCGATGACGAGGTGCTCGTTCTTGCCCCCGCCGCCTGGGACGAGGCGCCCGTGCCCGTGCCCGTGCTGGCCGGGGCCGACATGTCCGCCGTCGACGAGTACGAGGGCTAGATGGCACCGGACGATCACTCGGCCCCGCGCCCGGACGATCACTCGGCGCCGAGCCCGGACGGCCACGCGGCGCCGAGCCCGGACGGCCACGCGGCGCCGAGCCCGGACAGGCACGAGGACCTTGTTGTCCAGGATCTCGGGGCCGTCGAGGATCTCGGGCACCTTGACCACCTGGCCGACCGTTTCCTAGAGCAACGGCGGGCCATCGAAGCCGTCCTCATGGTGGCTGACTCGCCGGTCGAGCCAAGCATGCTGGCGCAACTTCTGGAAGTGGCGCCGTCTCAGGTCGAAGGTCTGTGCGACGAGCTGGCTAGGTCGTACGAGCGCGAGCAGAGGGGTTTCGTCCTGGTCAAGGTGGCGGGTGGCTACCGGTTCCAGAGCCATCCCGAGCTGGCGCCGTACATAGAGCGTTTTGTGCTCGAGGGCCAGACGGCCCGGCTTTCGGCCGCGGCCCTCGAGACACTGGCGATAGTTGCGTACAAGCAACCGATTTCCCGGGCCCAGGTGGCTGCCATCAGGGGCGTCAACGCCGATGCCGTCCTGCGCACGTTGTGCCAGCGCGGGTACGTCTGCGAGGTGGCCCGCGACCCGGGACCGGGACAGGCGGTGCTCTATGGCACCAGCTCGATGTTGCTGGAGCGCCTGGGCCTGGACAGGACCGAGGACCTGCCCCCGCTGGGGGACTTCGTCCCCGGCCCCGAGATCATGGACGCCCTGGAACAGGGCCTGCGCTCGGGCTGAACAATCCCGGGCCGACCCGCCTTTGGCTGGCCGGCACTGCGGTAGGCCGGCACTGCGATAGGCGGGTGGTTTGAGGTTACGAGGCCGGCGAGTCCCCCGGTTGGCCCTCGGGCGGGCCGGAGGAGGTCGCCCGGACCTGGTCGCCGGCCAATACGGCGTAGAGCCGCCGGCGAGCCTCGTCCAGGATCTTGGCGGCTTCCTCGTACTCCCGGAGACCTCCGGTCATTGCCACCTGGCCCACGACCGGCATGAGCCGGCCCATGGCGTGGCGCAGAGCGCGAGCCCCGGCGGGGGCACCGGCGGCCACCTGCTCCCAAGGGGCCTGGCCTTTGGCCACCTCGGCCGCGGCAACTTTGCCCTCTTCTGTCAGCGAGAAGCGCTTCTTGCCCCCGGCGTCGTCGGACTGCATGCTGATGAGCCCCTCGTCCTCGAGCAGCTGGAGAGTGGGGTAGATGGACCCCGGGCTCGGCCGCCACAGGCCTTCGGTGCGCTCGGACAGCTCGGCGATGATCTCGTACCCGTGCATAGGCCGCTCGGCCAGCAGGGCCAGGATGGCGCTACGGACGTCTCCCCGCCGCGCCCGGCCCCAAGGCCGCCCGCCTCCGTACCGCCCGCCGCCCCGGCCGCCACCGGCCCAGGGCCCCATGGGGCCACCGGCAAACCACATCCGGTTGGGCCCTGGGACGCCGCCCGGACCTACCGGGCCGCCATGTTGGCCCTCAGGGTCGCCCGGCCCATCGCCAGGCCCGGCCCAAGGAGGCCCGCCCCATCCGCGCCCGCGCTGGCCGCGCCGGCCTGGGTACCACTCGGGGCCTTCGTCAAAATGTTCGTGAGAATGCATGTCGGTTCCTTTCCAACGTCTGGTGTAACTACTGCGTAGCACTATATCGCGATATATCGCTAACGCGCGAAAGACGGGTCCTGCGGCGCGTCGACGCGGCAAGCGGGCTGCTCCCCGTTATGCTCCGGGCGTGCAGCCTGGTGATCGCCGAGGGACGGGCACGTCCATGCCGGGCCGGGCTCTGGCCTCTACGCCGAGCGAGGCCGGCCGGGCGACAAGGGTATGAGCGACCAGGACTTGCAGCCGACCGCTGAGAGTGCTGCGGGCGAGCCGGAGCGGCTGCAAAAGGTCTTGGCCAAGGCGGGCCTGGGCAGTCGCCGCGTGTGCGAGGAGATGATCGCCGACGGGCGGGTGACGGTGAACGGCGTGGTGGCCCAGCTCGGCCAGCGGGCCGACGGCGCCCGCGAAGTGATCGCCGTCGATGGCATCCCGGTACCCGGGCGCGAGGGCTTGGCGTACTACCTGGTCAACAAGCCGGTGGGGGTCATCTGCACCGCCTCGGACCCTCAGGGCCGACCTACGGTCACGGCGCTGGTCCCGGCCGAACCCCGGGTCTACCCGGTGGGGAGGCTGGACATTTCGTCCGAGGGGCTGATCGTGCTGACCAACGACGGGGACCTTGCCTACAAGCTCACCCACCCGAGCTTCGGGGTAATGAAGGAGTACGTGGTCGAGGTCGAGGGCACGCTGTCGCGCGACGAGCTCGGACGGCTGCGCCGCGGCGTGCTTCTGGACGACGGGATGACGGCGCCGGCCAAGGTTTCCTCACTGGGCCCCGGTTCGGCGCGGGTGACCATCCATGAAGGGCGTAACCGCCAGGTCCGACGCATGTGCGAGGCCGTCGGCCACCCGGTGCGCAGGCTGGTCCGCACCCGGATAGGGCCGGTCTCGGCCCCGGACCTGGCCAGCGCCGAGTGGCGCCACCTCAGCGCCGGCGAGATCCGGCTCTTGTGGGAGGCGGCCAGCAGCCCCGGCCCCGCCCGCAAGCGTCCCAGGCGCCTCACCGCCCGATCGGCCCGGAGCGGGACGTGAGGCCTTCGCCCTCGCCCGGTCCCGGCCCAGCCCGTGTGGCTCGCCGTCCGCGGTCACTATCGTGGCCTGTGCATGTCAGACTCCCCGCTCTCTGCCTCGTTTGCATCTCCCTCCTCTGGGCCCGGTGAGGTGGCCAAGCCGGTGTTCACGCCCGCGCCGCCCCGGCGCGTCCGGGCCCTGCGCGGCGCCACCACCGTGGACGAGGACGACGCCAAGCAGGTGACAACGCGCACCATCGCCCTGGTGCAGGCCATGGTCAATGCCAATGGCCTCGACCATCAGGACATCATTTCCGTACTTTTCACGGCCACCGACGACATCCATTCGATGTTCCCGGCCGCCGCCGCCCGCCAAATCGGCTTCGGTGACGTCCCGCTCTTGTGCGCTCGAGAGCTGGACATCGAGGGGATGCAGCCCCGTTGTGTCCGAGTCTTGATGCACGTTGAGACGGCGGCCGACCGACTGCACCACGTCTACCTGGAGGGCGCTCGGGGCCTACGAGATGACCTTCCCGAATAACGGGCCGGCGGGGGAGAGGCCCCGGGCGGCCGTGATCGGGACAGGGCTCATCGGCGGTTCCATAGGTATGGCGTTGCGCCGGCAGGGCTGGTGGGTGAGCGGGACCGACCGGGACACGGCCAGAGCGCAGCGGGCCGTAGAGCTCGGCGCCATCGACCAGGTGGGGGTGGACCACGACGCCGCCGTCACATTCATCGCTGTGCCCGCCGGGGCGGTGGCCGCCATCGCCACGGCCGTGCTTTCCCAACAGGACAGCAAGCCTGGGCCCGGTCGGCCGGACATGAGGGTGGTCAGCGACGTAGCGGGCACCAAGGAGGGCATCGTCAACGCCGTCAGGCACCCCCGTTTCGTCGGGGGCCATCCGATGGCCGGCTCGGAACAAGAAGGGGTCGATGGCGCCGACCCAGAGATGTTCCTCGGGGCCACCTGGGTGCTGACCCCGAGCGAACAGACGTCGGGGGACGCCTACTCGCAGGTCCAGTCGATCGTGCGCCTGTTGGGCGCCAACCCGGTAGCCGTGGAGCCCCGCCGCCACGACGAACTGGTCGCCCTGGTCTCCCACACGCCCCATCTCACGGCCGCCGCTCTCATGAACCTGGCCGCGGACGCCGCCGCTTCGGACCCCACCCTGCTCCGCATGGCCGCCGGGGGGTTCCGGGACATGACCAGGATCGCCGCCGGGCACCCGGATATCTGGCCCGACGTCATGGCCGCCAACCGGGAGGCGATCCTGTCGACCCTCGACCGGCTCACCGGCATCCTCGACAAGCTGCGGGCCGTAGTCGCCGCCGGTGACCGGGACGGCCTTCTCCAGGTCCTCGAGCGCGCCCGCGAGGGGCGGGTCAACCT
>Ga0302320_10004519_pt1 | contig 31606 bp, 32 predicted proteins | sample Bog_T0_3_FD_202130 | JGI IMG/M metagenome (GOLD analysis project Ga0302320, IMG submission 202130) | Peat permafrost microbial communities from Stordalen Mire near Abisko, Sweden - Bog_T0_3 | ecosystem: Environmental > Terrestrial > Soil > Wetlands > Peat | place: Sweden: Abisko, Stordalen Mire... | reverse complement strand
ACGTCCGCCGCTCCGGGCTGCTTATGATGCAGCCGTGTCGGTTCCCGACGAATTAGAGCGCGCCCGTCGTCTGGCCTTTGCCGCCGACGAGATGGCGGCCCGCGATCTGCTGCTGTCCCTGGTTCCGCGGATCGAGGACGAAGATCGGGACGATCTCATGTTGGAAGTTCTTGCGCAGCTCGGCGAGATCTATCTTGCCCGCGGAGCCGATGACGGAGTGCGAGAGTCCATCCGGCGCATCCGCGACTGTCTGGTTATTTATTCGGGGATCGCCGCCGGCACGATGCCGGACGTGGCCGCCCAGGTGCGGATGTCCGACACCGAGGTCGCGCACCTGTTGTGTCGATACACGCGGCGAGCCCGGTTTCTGGAAACCGGTTTGGCTGCGGCGCAGGGCGATCACGAACGCGCCGCGGCTGCGCTGGCGACGTTGGCAGACTTGGGAGTCGACGGGAAAGCCGACGGGGAACACGCGAACCTGCTCACCTACGCCCAAATCCTTTGCGGCACCGCGCTCTGCGACGATGACCTGCACGTGCGATCGGTTCCGCTGTGGGAGCAGGTACTCAGCGCCTTGCAGGGTCCGGCCCAACCCGACGGCGCCGGCCAGCTCGCCGACTACGTTCGAATAGCCGGAGCCACCGCGTACGGCAGATTCTGCGTCGAGACCGGGCGATTGCCCGAGGCCGAACCCTGGCTGCGTCGCGCGGAGGCCCGGGCCCAAGCCAACGGATGGGAATTTGCAACCGCCAGGGCGCAATTAGAGCTCGCTGCGGCGCGCTGGTCGGCGCGCGACCAGGTGGCCACCGAGCAACTGGTCTCGAAAGCCTATCCCGTCATCGCTCGGTACGCCCGAGCTCATGACGTCTCCCGTTGCTGGCTCTATCTCGGGCTGACCAGGATGGCATGCGGCGCGCTGGAAGCGGCCGACCAATGCTGGGAACACGCCGAGCGGCACTGGCGTGAACTGGGTAAGCCACTGCACATTCATCGCATTCTATTGCAGCGCAGCTGGATAGCCATCTTTCGCGGCCGGTTCGCGGACGCGGTCGAGTTGATCGCGCAGGCGCGGGAATGGCTCGACTCGTCGCCACGCAGCAGCTGGCCGCAGTACGCCCAACTCGACAACCACCTGGGCACCGTGTGGCGGGCGGATGCGTTGACCGACCTCGGTTTCGACGCTGCCGGCGATCCGTCCGACACGTGGCGCGAGGTCGAAGCCAGACAAGCCGGCGCACTCGGCGTCACCCGGGCGCAGGTCGGCGGCCCGCAATACCTGCGTGCGGCGACCAAGCTCGAACTGGCCGCCGAACTCAAGGTGCCGGCCGCACTGGCCGTCGATTCGGTGCGGTATTCGATCGCCGACGCCGACGCCCGATCCCGTTGGGCGAACAGCATTTCGGCACCAATCATGGCGGGCGCCTTCGCCGTCGCCTGGGAGTGGGACAACACCGAGCTGATCAGCGAGCTGATCGAGTATCACAGCGCTCGAGGAACTTTCAGCACCGAGCCACAGGTTCCGGGGGCCAGGCCGGAAATTGGCGACTGGGCGGCCACCGCTACTACCCCGGTTCTGCTCGACACCGAGCCGGCCATACCGGTGACGGCCGCGGCAGGCCCAACGACACCTGGTGACGTTTCGCTGACCCGGTTAGGCCCATTGCCGCCGTTACGGATGCAGCCGGATGCGCCGCCGATCATGAGTCACTATCGCGCGTTGGCGTCGCAGCGGTACGGCCGTGACGTCACGGCGGGAGAACCCGCCTGGTCGACTTGGCCATGACCGACCGGCTGACTCTGGTCCTGCGGTTCGCCGACGTCGGCATCGCCACGTACACCAGTTTGCGAATCGTCGGGCAACCGTCACGAACGGTCACCTGGGTGATAGACGAACCGACCTTGCTTGCGGCGCTGCAAGAGCTGGCCGATGCGTTACCGGAACCGCGCGCTTCCGAGACGCGGCGTGACGCCATTGAGCGGGCACTGTCCAGGGGGCCTTTCTCCGCACCGGAAACCGAACTGACGATCGCCTACATTCTGGGCGTGCTGCTGATCGGCGCGTCGGGCTGGCAGCTGCTGGCGGAGTGTCTGGCCTCGCCACGCGCGGTACTGTTCATCTCGCCCAGCGCCCGTCTCGCACGGGTCCCGTGGGGGCTGCTCGCGATGCCCAAATCGGGTCCGACTGTGCAGGAATTGGTCCGTGCCCGGGCGACCTCATTTACCAACGCCGGTGTCACGCCGGCCCAAATCCCTTGGCAACTGGCCGATATCAGTGCCCACACCGACGGCTACCGGCTGATCGAATTGGTTGACGTGCTGATGGCGGTACCACCTAATATCGTGCACTCACCGCGAGCACCGGCCGGCTGGGACAGCAGGCAAGACGGGCCGCCGATATTGGTCCTCGACCCTCGAGTGCCGGGACAGCTACCGGACTCGGCGCTCGGGTCTGTGCTCGGCAGGCCGTCGGCGCAGACGCCGTTGGCACGGCATTTCACCGAGCTGATGCAACGCCGGCCCGTGCTGCCGGCCGCCGACGAAGTGGTCGAGCTGTTCCGCCGGCAGGATGCCGACCGCGGCTGGCTGGCCCGGCTGCTGGCGCAAACTCCCAGCCGGCTGCTGTACGTCGGGCACGCGAGTTCGGCTGACACCGGCCCCGATCACGCCAGGCGGGCGGACCGGGCAGCGCTTCACCTGGCATGTACGGCAATGATTTCCGGGGATGCCGACGCTATCGGCGATCATCGTCCATTGACCGCCTCGGACCTGATGTCGCTGCGCTTGCCGATGCCGCCGCGGGCGGCACTGCTGGCCTGCGGATCGGGCGGCGACTATCAATTCGACGAGGCGACCGGTCTGGTGGCGGCGATAATCCTGTGTGGGGCGCAGTTGGTGACCGCCACCCTGTGGTCGCTGCCCACCACAGCGGCCTATCGGCAGTTCGCGCCACACTGCGATGATCCGGCCGACCCGATGGCTGACATCGTCGTTGCCGTCGACCGCGCACACGAAACCGTTGAGGCGGGGTGCGCGGTGAATCGCTGGCAACGTGAGCAGATGCGTCGCTGGCGTGCCGGTGTCATCACCGCCAGCCCGCTCTACTGGGGCGCCCTGGTCACGTTCGCCGTCGACGGCGCACGCTGACGCCGCTCAACCGGGCTGCATGCATGAGGCGCGGACCGCCAGAACGTCATCGGGCAACAAAAGCGATTCGCGCGCAGCGGGATCAGATGCGACCAGCACGACCAGTCCGGGCCGCAACACCGAAATGTCCAGATCGCCGTCACGGTGGATCAATCGGCCGATGAACTCCTCCCCCCGTATGCCGGTCACCTGGATCAGAACCTGACGCTCGGTGTTGGCGGTTGCGGATTCAAGGCCCTCAACCGAGTACACGGTGCCGACGCTCACGGTAGGCCTGCCGACGAACGCGCGTCGACCGAACATGTGCCGGGCCAGCGCCACAGTCAGCTTGCTCATGCAACCAGGTTCCAGGGGCCGGCCGGCTACCGAACCCAACTTTTTGGCTGCCGCTATATCGAGAATGCCCCTATCCTGTGCAGATGAGCGCGGATTCGCAGGTCGTGACTGCCTTGCCGGGTCAGGCAGCGGGCCACCCACGCCGGTCGGTGATCGACCAGGCCTGGCGGGCGATCGGCCCCGGCGTCGAGGTGCTCAGTAGCGACGACGGCGGCCCGTTGACCCGAACCGTCAAACGCATCATCGACCCGTTGGTGCTCAGGTTGCGCTCGAACCCCCAGTATTCGACTCCAGTCGTCGCCCCCGGCACCGCCGCGGCGATGCGTGACCTGATCATCGACAGCGGTCCCCAATTACGCTTCGCCGCAGCATGGTTCGAGGCGCTCAAGCTGGAACGCCGGCGGCAGCGGATTCGCACCGGAAACGCGCAGGAGCTGTACTTTCCGGTTTGCTTCGAGCTCGCGGTGACGAAAGGCCTACCGGCGCCGTTAGATCTCGGGACAGTGGCGGCGGTGCTCAGCGACATCCACCAGGGCCGCGACCGCACGGCGATCGAAGTGCTGCGCGAATATATGGCAAGCCCAGAGACGATCGCCATGCTGGCCGATCAGCTCGACCGCAGTTGGCGTGACGTGCGGCCCGACGAGACCGGCGAAGACTTTGTCGGTCCTTTCCTGGTCGAACTCAGCACCGTCCTCGGACCCGCCAACAGCCATCGCGCAACGGTGGCCCGACAGCGGGTCTGGGCGGCCGTCATCGCCGGCGCTGCGCCGTACAACCTGGGCGCCCTCACCCGCGTTGAATCAGCCGGGCTGCCTTGGTCGATCATCGAAATAGGCCTGAGTTCAGCAGCGCCGCAACGACGGCCGGAGATCAGCGGCGGCTCCGACAGCGATCGCCCGCTGGATCGCAGCGTGGTCGACCGGGTGCGCGCAACGCTGCGCCGCGCCCTGAACCGCGATGCGTTGCCCGACATTCCCTTGTTGTGCGCCGAGGAAGTCGACCGGGCCTGTGCACCCTGGGGGTTACTCGGTGAGGACAAACAGGCCACCCTGGTGGCCGGCATCGAAATCGCGGCCGAGTTGGCACCGCTGGACCGATCCGTGGCGGGCCGCTATGCGCTGGCCACGCAGATCCAGGCCCGGCTGCGCAAGGAAGCCTACGTCCTGCACGCCCGCCGCTACCTGGCCGAGGGTGGCCCGATCCATCCGCGCCAACGGCAGGTGGTCGAGGACCTCGCCGCCTACGCGCAGCCGTACTTGAGCCGGCTGTGGGCCCGACTACACGGTCGCGACGTGTGGCAGGAACCCTGCGACGATGTCGATGAGGTGCGGTCTCTGCTCGAAGGGGTCGCACGGTCGGTGAGCCTCGACCACCGACAACGGATCAAGTCGATGCTGGAATTGCAGGTGGCCGGATGAGATTGGTCGCCGATTCCGGTCTATGGCGTATCGGTCCCCGCGACACTCCCCTCGTAGCGCCGCCGATGCTGACCGCGGTGCTGGAAGTCAGTGGCGCGGTGCTGTCCTGGACGGTCGACGATCCACCCGGCGACGGGTCAGCCCAGATCACCTTCACTGATTTGGCACGCGCCGACTGGCTCTGGCGCGTTCTCGGCGAATCCGGACACGTCGCGCTGGCTTATGCCTTTGGGGCGGTGGACCCTGTGGCCGACGACCCAGAAGGCATCGAACTCAGCGGCGTTGACATCGTGCCGGGATCGACAGACCAGCTCCGCAGGCTGGCCATGGGTCACTGGCTGCGGCGATGGTGGCCCGCCAGTCGACGGGACGGCATCCCCGGCCTCAATCGCGCGCTGCTCGACGTCGAGGTGGCGTTGCTGACCGGCCACGCGCAAGGCTTCTTCACCGATGACACACTGGATTCCGACGTTGCCCAGCTACTGGCACCGCACGCCACGGCATTGATCACGCACGTCCGAAGCGACGACGCGCGGATAGTGGACCTGGTGCGGGCCGGTGCGGGGTTGGCCGACGACGTCGGCCTGGAGGGCGTCGGATGGCCGGAATTACAGGCCGTTCTTGATGATTCGAGTGCGATCCTGACGACAACGATTGGTCACCGTGACGACTACGCGCTGGCTGCCGGCTCTGACGCAGCTCCGTGGCGCGGGAGCTCGATTGCCCGGGGCGTCGCCTCGATCGACTGGAACGCGGTTCCCCCCGGGATTTTCGATGCGGCCGAGAACACAGTCGAATGGACTGTCGAGGTGACCGGGCCAGCGGCGAGTGCCGTCGTGCGGGCCGCCGTCATCGGACCGGACCCGGCGACCGGTATCGCCGTGCGGTTGCGGTCGGCGGCCGTCAGCAGCATCGGTACCCTCGACGCCGATGGCCGCGCGACCCTGCCGCTGGTCGACACACATCAGCGGCCGCTGACACAACAGGTCGCCTGGGGCCACGATTGGCCCACCACCGCGGTGATCATCGGCGCGGAGATCTCTGACGCGACGGAATCCCGCGACGTCAGAGACCGCGTGCGCCGCTTGGCGCGGTTACGGATGGACCAGCCGGGTGACGACGCGTTCCTGGCCGAGATCCTGGCTTCCGAATCCGCCTACTAAGGCCGCCGGCGATTCCCTATGCTGAGCGAGTGCCAAACAACTATCGAGTGGTTCAGTGGAACACCGGAAACGTGGGCAAAAGCTCGCTGAAGTCGATCGCCGACAATCCCCTGCTTGAACTTGTGGGGTGTTATGCGTGGTCGCCGGAGAAGGTCGGCCGTGACGCCGGCGAACTGGTCGGCATCGCACCGCTGGGGGTAGCCGCCACCAACGACGTCGACGAGCTGCTGGCCCTGAAACCGGACTGCGTGGTCTACAACCCGATGTGGATCGACGTCGGCGAGCTGGTCCGCATCCTGTCGGCGGGCGTCAACGTGGTGACCACGGCGTCCTTCGTCACCGGGCACAACCTGGGCGAGGGGCGCGACCGCATTCTCGAGGCCTGTGAAAAGGGCGGTTCGACAATGTTCGGCTCCGGGGTAAGCCCGGGCTTCGCCGAATTGTTGGCCATCGTCTCGGCGATGGTGTGCAACCGGATCGACAAGGTCACCGTCAACGAGGCCGCCGACACCACGTTCTACGACTCACCCGAGACCGAGAAGCCGGTGGGCTTCGGCCAGCCGATCGACCATCCGGACCTGCAGGCGATGGCCAAGAAAGGGACCGCCATCTTCGGCGAAGCCGTCCTGCTGGTGGGCGACGCGCTTGGCGTCGAACTCGACGAGGTGAAGTGCGTCGCCGAGTTCGCCCAAACCACGGCGGACCTCGAAATGGCGTCCTGGACCATACCCGCGGGACACGTCGCTGGCACGTACATCAGCTGGCAAGGAATCGTCAACGGCAAGACACTCATCGACCTCAATGTTCGGTGGAAAAAGGGGCAGACGCTCGAACCAGACTGGCAGATCGAGCAAGATGGCTGGGTCATCCAGGTCGACGGGCAGCCGACGGTGACGACCAAGGTCGGCTTCCTGCCGCCGCCCTACTTCGAAGCCACGACGCTCGAGGAATTCATGGACCTCGGCCACATCATGACGGCAGTTCCCGTCATCAACGCGATCCCGGCCGTCGTGGCCGCGGCGCCGGGCATCGCCACCTACGCCGATCTTCCGCTAACACTTCCCCGCGGCTTCGCAAAGGTCTAGCGCCGAAAAACTAGCCGTTCCCCGACGCTGCCGTCTCGGGGACGGTCGACCGTCGCCGAGCGGGTTTGGGATAGGACGCGCCGAGCTGCGGCACTTCGATCAGACCCTGGCCGCGGGCGAGTTCGATGGCATCGCGCAGCGGACCGGCCAACCCCGCGAACGAGCCCATGTCGAACACCATCGGCGTCAGCAGCCGGTTGTGGACAAAGCCGAACGAGCTGCCGGCCTCGGGGTCGGCCCAGCCCAGGGTTCCACCCAGACCCACGTGGCCGAACCCGCTGAGCAGGCCCGGAACCGGCGATTCATGGTAGCCCAGGTGAAAAGGCATGGGCACCACCAAGTTCGCGTCCGGCCGCCTGGCTCGCGCCTCACCCGTCAAGCCACGCACCAACTCCTGCGACAAGTATTTTTTGCCGTCGATACGGCCGTCGTTGGCCAGCACGGCGTACATCTTGGCCAAGCCGCGGCCGGTCACCACCCCGTTGGCTGCCGGAATCTCGCCGTCCAGGAAGGGCGTGTCACCTTGCATCAGGGACGTGACGCCAGGGAAGTACATCGCGCCGAGCGCGCCCGAGAATCGCAGTCCCGCCACTCTGGGCACGACGAAGTTGAACACGGGGGCGCGCATAAACTTCTGCGGCAGCAGAATCTGTGCCGGCTTGGTCGGCGAGCCTTCGGGAGGGCGGCCAAGATGCAGCCCGTCGGTATTGAGCGGACGGGCGACCTCCTCGCGGATCAGGTCGCGCATGCCTTTACCCGTCAGCGCCCGGGCCAGGCCGGACAGCAACCAGCCATAGGTCAGCGCGTGATAGGCCTGCACGCCGCGTAGGTGATCGACGGGCGCGGCCGCCAAGCGCTGCTCCATCAGCAGGTGATCCATCAACACCGTCTTGGTGACACCTCGCAGATGCGATAACCCGGCTCGATGCCGCAGCACATCCCGCACTGTGATGTCAGCCTTGCCGTTCGCGGCGAACTCGGGCCAGTATTCGGCGACCGGCTCGTCATAGGACAGCAGGCCGCGATCGGCCAGCCGATGAATCACCGTCGTCGAGACGCCTTTGGTCGCGGAGAACACCATTGCACCGGTGTCGGCGGTCCAGCGCTGCGTACCGGCCCGGTCCGACCATCCTGTCCAGACGTCGACGACGGGCTGGCCGTCGATGTAAACGCTGAGGGCGCCGCCGCCGAACCGGCGACCCGGAAACAGCCGCGAGAAGATCTTGATGACATTTGCGAAGCGCGGGTCGGCGGCGCCGGACACACCGCGCGGCAAGCCATCATCGGTCACCAGAAGAGTTACCGCACCACGTTGTGCCATCACGAGATTGAAGCTATCAGGCGGGCGGAGGCCCGTGGGGTTCGGTTTTATCATCACGCGCCACCGGGTACGCCAGGCCCAGTACCGGGGCGGCCGGGCCAAGGAGACGGTCGGCCGGGTGACCGGCAACCGTCGCACCGGTACGAAGGGCAGCTCGATCAGGTCAAAGCGAAGGTCAAAGACACCTTCAAGAGGTAGCGGATTCAAGTCGCCGGCGGCCGGGTACCCGAACTTGGTAACGAAATCGAACAGTAAGAAGAGGGAGCTCCATGAGCACGGAAGACAAGATCAAGAACAAGATCGAGGACCTGGGCGGCAAGGCCAAGGAGGCCATTGGCAAGGTCACCGGTGACCACGACACCCGGAACGAAGGCAAGGCGGATCAGGCGAAGTCCAATCTGAAGGACGCCGGCGAGAAGGTGAAGGACGCCTTCAAGAAGTAGCTTGCTTTGCTGACCAGGAAGTCTGCCGGTGATTTGCGCAGGCTTCCTGGTCTGCTATTTGACGAGCTTCAGCTCTCGGGCGGCTCGGGGCCGCGAGGCGAATCTTTTAGCCACTTCTTCAGCCGAAGCAGCTGGTTGATCACGGTGCCGATGCCCAACAGGATCAGCACCACCACAATCCCGATCACGACCGCGCTGTTCACGAGTTCCATGGTGACAGGTCGAAAAATGATCGATCTGGCCATCCGTCTCGTAATAAGTATCGAATGACAAAGAACAGGTAACCGAACGAAACGGGGGAACAGATGGTTGTCTTCAAATTGAGACTGGCGCGACACTTCGCGCCGGCCATGGCGGCAGGGGCGGTCGCGGTGACCTCCGCACTGCTCAGCCTGCCGGTCCCGTCAGCGTCTGCCGACCCGTGTCCCGACGTCGAAGTCGTCTTCGCACGCGGCAGCGGTGAGCCACCCGGCATTGGCAGCGTCGGAGGACCATTTGCCGACGCGCTCCGCGGTGACATCGGCGGCAGGTCGCTTGGGGTGTACCCGGTCAACTACCAAGCCAGTACCGACTTCAGCAATCCAGATTTCCCCAGGACCGTCGTTGACGGGATCCGCGACGCGGGCGCGCACATCGAGTCCATGGCGGCGAACTGCCCCCAGACCAAGGAGGTCCTCGGCGGATATTCGCAGGGCGCGGCCTTGGCCGGCTACGTCACCTCGGCCGCCGTACCGCCCGGCGTGCCCGCTGATATGGTCCCCCGCCCGTTGCCGCCGGAAATCGCCAACCACGTCGCCGCGGTCACTTTGTTCGGCACGCCTTCGAATCAATGGCTCGGACAGTACGGGGCGCCACCCATCACGATCGGGCCGCTCTATCGGCCCAAGACGCTGGAGTTGTGCGCTCAAGGCGATGGGATCTGCGGAGACGGCACCAGCCAACTCGCGCACGCCCTGTATCCCGTGAACGGCATTACCGGCCAAGCCGCAGGATTCGCCAGCAGCCACATATAGCGGCATCGATCAGGGCCCAGATCTCGGTGCCGCGGGCGCTCCAACCAGCGCGGATGGTATCGGATGTGGATTTGTTTTCGCAAGGTTACAGTCTTGTGAACGCAGCGATGAGACTCGCTTCACGCGCCTAAGTCCGGGATGATCTAACCCGAACGGCAACAGGTGGGAGCCACGCATGACCGCTGGTATACCCGTTGCGGCTATCGAGAGCCTCGTCGTGACCGCGACTCATCGGGTCTTAAACAGCCGTCGTAACAGGCGCGACGAGTATCGCGCTAGCACCCTCCCGGGCCGGGGTGGGGTTAATCGTTGCGGCGGCCCGCTAACTCGGCGACCCCATTTGCAGCGCGGATTCCACGGTGATCGCGGGGAACAGGAGCACCCCGCAGCGCCGACTGTCACTCGATAGTCCCTGCCGCACCCGGTATTTCCCTCATCCCGTCGTGGAGTTGATCGTTGCTGCACGAATTCTGCGAGAACTTCACCCGCAACCTATTCAAGCCGCTGTTGAGAGGGGCTCACCCATGCAACAAGATCTAACCGTTCCGGCCGAAAAGCCCCGCAATGGCCTGGGCGGTCTCAAACACTGGCGATATGACCTTCGCTCGGGTTTCACGGTGGCCATGATCTCGCTGCCCTTCTCGATGGGAATCGCGATCACCTCAGGCGCGCCGCCGATCTGCGGGATCATGTCAGCGATCATCGCCGGCTTCGTCTTGCCTCTTTTGGGCGGCTCATATGTGACCATCAGCGGCCCGGCCGCGGGACTGGCGCCGGTCCTGTTCGCCGGCATGATCCACCTGGGACACGCCCGCCTGGGCCGAGGCGCCTCGACATCGGAGTTGCTTGCCGTCGGATACCCTCTGGTCCTGGTGGCCATCGCCATCGCGGGCGTGTTGCAAGTGATCCTCGCCAAGTTGAAGGTGGCGCGCCTGAGCGCCATCTTCCCGGCCGCGGCCATCCAGGGCATGCTGGCGGCGATCGGCCTGATGATCATCGTCAAGCAGATTCCTCTCTTCATGGGAGTGAAGTTCGAGGCCCACGAATTCTGGGCGGTCCTCGGCGAAGTACCCCGCCACGTCTCGTCGATGAGTCACCCGGTCTTCGCCCTGGGGATCGGTTGCCTGGCGGCGCTGTTCGTGCTGTCGGCCCTGCCCGGGCGGCTGCTGAAGGTCATGCCGCCTCCGGTCTGGGTGTTCCTCGCCGGCACGGTGGTCAGCACATTCATCCTGAAGTTGGACAAATCCCACCTGGTCAACGTGCCCGATTCGCTCGAGCACGGGATCGTATTCCCCCAGTTCGGTGAGGCATTCACCAATCCCGCACTGTTGCTGCCCCTGGCCTACCTGGTTGTCACGCTGCTTTTGATCGACGCGACCGAGTCCCTGGCGACGATCAAGGCCGTGGACAACATCGACCCCTATCGCCGCCGGTCCGACCCGGACCGGACCTTGCTGGCCATGGGCGTGTCCAACGGCGCCTCGAGCCTGCTTGGTGGCTTGACCATCATCCCCGGCATAGTCAAGAGCACGGCGAATGTCTTGGCCGGCGGCCGGACCCAGTGGGCCAACTTCTACAACGCCTGCTTCCTACTGACGTTCGTCCTGCTCGGCCGCTACGTGATCGACATGGTCCCGATGGCGGTCCTGGGCGCCATCCTCGTCTTCATCGGCTACAAGCTGTGTAAGCCCGCGCTTTGGCTCAAGGTCGCGCGGATCGGGACGGAGCAGTTCGTCGTCTTCGTCACCACAGTGCTCCTGACGGTCACGACGGACCTGCTCATCGGCATCACCGCTGGCATCGTCCTGGAGTTGGTACTGAACCTGTGGTACGTGGGCCTCTGGCACACCCTGAGTAACGGCTCGGAATTCGCCAAACCGAATTTTGCCGGCCGCTTCCTCAGTCTATTTCGCAATCCGGTGTCGCAACGGGAATTCGATGAGGGCACCTACCACCTGTACCTGGATGGTCCCCTCGTGTGTTTCAACCTGTTCCACGTGATTCGGGAACTTGGGCAACTTCCGCACGGCACACAGGCGGTCTATCTCCACTTGAGCTCGCGTGTGCCTCTCGTCGATCACACGACAGGTGAGTCCCTCCATCAATTCCTGGAGGAGTTCAGCGGCCAAGACCAGACTCCGAGGCTGGTGATCGAGGGATGGGACCACATGCACCCGTTGTCCAAGCACGAGACGAGCACGCGGATCGCCCTGGCCACCGCCGAGAAGCTGACCTTCACAGATCGAGCCGAGCAGGAGTTGAGAGCCGCTCAAACAACGGATTGACGGCAGCCGGACTCTGCTCGCGGCAGCCGTCGCAAGCCCCAGCGCAGAGCCGGGCGGCGAGCCAGAGCAGAATCCACAACCATGCGTGTTCTGGTCACCGGCGGCACAGGCTTCGTCGGCGGGTGGACCGCGAAGGCCATCGCGGACGTGGGGCACTCCATCCGCTTCCTGGTGCGAAATCCCGCACGGCTGGAGACCTCCGCCGCAAAACTGGGCGTCGACGTGTCGGACTATGCCGTCGGGGACATCACCGACCGGGTGTCGGTACGTAAGGCATTGGCCGGGTGCGATGCCGTCGTGCACAGCGCCGCCCTGGTGGCAACCGATCCGCGACAGACCCAGGAGATGCTGACCACGAACATGCAGGGCGCCCAAAACGTGCTCGGTCAATCCGTCGAGCTCGGTTTGGACCCCATCGTTCATGTGTCGAGCTTCACGGCACTGTTCCATCCGAACTTGGACACGCTGACTGCGGACCTGCCGGTTACCGGTGGAGCGGATGGATACGGGACGTCCAAGGCGCAGGTCGATATCTATGCTCGCGGCCTACAGGACGCCGGTGCGCCGGTGAACATCACCTATCCCGGCATGGTTCTGGGTCCGCCGGCCGGCAACCAATATGGAGAAGCAGGCGAGGGCGTCAAAGCGGCGTTGCAAATGCACGCGGTGCCCGGGCGGAGCGCGGCATGGTTGATCATCGACGTCCGCGATCTGGCCGCATTGCACGCGGCACTGTTGGATCCCGGGCGGGGGCCGCGCCGCTACACGGCCGGCGGTCATCGGGTTTCGGTGTCCGAGCTGGCAAAGATGCTCGGCCAGATCGCCGCCACCCCGGTGCTCGCCGTTCCGATTCCCGACACCGCGCTACGCGTTGCGGGGGCCGTGCTGGATCGGGCGGGCAGATTTCTGCCGTTCGACACCCCGATCACGTCCGCCGGGATGCAGTACTACACCCAGATGCCGGCGTCCGATGATTCCCCGAGCGAGCGCGAACTCGGCGTCAACTATCGGGATCCATACGACACCGTGGCCGACACGGTCGCGGCCCTGAACCGCTAAGGCGTCGCGGAAAATCAACTTCATGGGCGCGGTCGACTCCGACTCGGCGGCCACCCGGGCTATCGGCGACACGCTGATGCTCGCGATGGCCGGGATCACCGGCCGCCCAGGTACCGAGGACGACCAGTCCGAGGGTGGTCCCCGCACGGACGCGGTGAACTACACGATCGGTCTGGGGCGCCATGGCGTGCGCTCCTCCGTCGTCCGGCTCGCGCCGATGGTCCATAGTGACCTCGACCACGACGGATTCACCCATGCGCTAATCGGCTTTGCCGCTGAGAACGGTGTGGCGGCCTACACCGGCGACGGCTCGAACCGCTGGCCGGCGGCCAACACCTACGACATCGGCGTGCTGTACCGCCTGGCGCTGGAGAAGGCCCCCGCGGGATCGAACCTGCACGGCGTGGGTGACACGGGCATTCCGCGCAGGGTGATCGCCGAGACCATCGCGGGCAAGCTCGGCATCGCGACCAAAAGCATCGCCGATGCCGAGGCGCCGCAGTACCTCGGCTTCCTCGCCGGCTTCGCCGGTTTGGACAACCCCACCTCCAACGACAAGACCCGCGGGCTATTGGGTTGGGAGCCGGGCCATCCGGGTTGGGTCGAGGACGTCCGGACGGGCCACTACTTCGGCTGAGCTCTCCGGACAAGGCCGAGCAAGCCGGCACCCACGAACGGCACCGGAGCCAGCGTGGCAATGAGCGAACTCTTGGTGCCGACTAGGGGTTTGCTGCGGAGACCCAGCAGGAGATCGGCGCTGTCGCTGATCAAACCGGCGGTGGCCCAGCCCCGGAACTCGCCGCCGCCACCGCGCATCCACGCGGCACAAGCGCCCGACCCGATGACCACGTCGCGGATCCCTACCGTTTGCATGAGCAACGTCTCCGTACCCGATCCGGGTTTGAAGAACTTGCCCGGCGCCAGCAGCATGGCGGCTCCCACCCCGACGCGGACCGCTGCCACCAATGCCAAAATCGGAGCTTTGAAATCGGTGGAAGGCCGGGGCTGCGTCATACGTGAACCCTAGGCGGTGGGTTTGATCTCCAGACCGACGTGCACCTTGTCGATGCCGCCACGCACGATCGAGTGCGCGTAGAACCACCAGGCGTGGTACCAGTACCGCTTGAGCACCGCGTTGTAGACCCGCCGCGTCTCCGACTTCGGTAGCACGCGCGCGACCGCCTCGACCTCCGCACTCTTGGGCTTGCCCAACGCCGCGCTCTTGGCGATCGTCACTCGGGGGGTGTTGTTGATCCGCTTCGTTTTCCAGGACCCGTCGTCGGTGATGACCAGGAGCTTGTCGCCGTCGGGCACCCCCCAGATCGGTGTGGGTTTGGGACGGCCGTCTTTAGTGAACGTCGTCAAAAGCAGGTACTTCGATTGAATGACGTCCTTAAAGCTGCTAGCCACGCACTTATAATGCCCCTGCGGCAGGAATCTAAACGCGTCGCCTGCGCAGAGGGTCCGTGATCACTTCGCGGCAGCGGTCGAAATCGATTGGCTCACCGTGTAGCTGTCGATTCCCTCGGTTCCGAGTTCGCGACCGTAGCCGCTGTTCTTGACACCACCGAACGGCGCCGCCGGGTCCATGATGTAGCCCTCGTTGACTCCGAAGGTGCCGGATCGCACTCGCGCCGCTACGCCGTACCCGCGGTCGGCGTCGACAGTGAACACCGACCCGGCCAGCCCGTACTCGGAATCGTTGGCGATCCGGATCGCGTCGTCTTCGTCACGGTAGGAGATGACGGTCAACACCGGACCGAAGATCTCCTCGCGCGCAATCCTCATGTCATTGTGCGCATCACTGAACAGGGTCGGCCGCACGTACCAACCGGTGTCGAGGCCGTCCGGCATGTCGCTGCCGCCAGTCACCAGGCGCGCCCCCTCGTGTTTGCCCGACTCGATGTAACCCCGCACCCGCTCTTGCTGGCGCTGCGCCACGAGTGGACCGATCTGGGTGTTGGGATCCGCGGGATCACCAACCGTCATCGACGCCATCCCGGCCGCCAAAGCGTCCACGAACTCGGCTTTCCGCTTCTCCGGCACCAGGATCCGGCTCAGCGCGTTGCACACCTGGCCGCTGTTGGCGAGGCTGGCCATCTGAATTCCGCTGGCGGTGGCCGCAGGATCCGCGTCGTCGAGCACAATTGCGGCCGACTTGCCACCCAGCTCCAGGCTCACCTGCTTCAATCCGGCGGCACACGCAACGGCCACCTGGCGGCCGGCCGCCGTCGACCCGGTGAACGAGACCTTGTCGACACCGGGATGGCTGACCAGCTGCTCACCGACTTCGCGGCCCCCAGGCACGACATTCAAAACGCCGGGCGGAAGGTCGGCCTCGGCGACCAGATCAGCCAGCAGCTGCGCATCGAGCACGGACTCCGGCGAGGGCTTGAGCACCACCGAACATCCGGCCAGCAGCGCTGGCACGATCTTGCAGACCGTGAGGAACTGCGGCATGTTCCACGGCACCACCGCGGCGATGACTCCGACCGGTTGCTTCACAATCCGGATGTCGTTGCCGTACAACCCCGGACGCGCCTGCTGCCACTGGTAGCTGCCCGCTAGACCACAGAATGCCGACATGATGGTCAGGGGGAGGCGGACCTGCGCCATTTTGGCGAAAGTGATGGGAGCGCCGATCTCGGCGGAGATCAGCGCAGCCATGTCGGCTCGGCGGTCCTTGTAGATCGCGGCCAGTCGGCTGATTGCCTCGATCCGCTCGGTGGGCTGCATGCGCGGCCACGGTCCGGTGTCGAACGCTGCCCGGGCGGCGCCGACGGCCCGATTCACATCCGCGGGTCCCGCGCAGGACGCGTGGCCGATCACGGCCTCGCTGTGCGGCGAAATCACCGTCAGGCTGGCGTCGGATTCCGGCGCCCCCCACTTCCCGTCGATGAAGAGTTCGTCCCGCTCGTACATCCATCCCTCGCTAACTAGGTGTTGCGGCCGCCGTTGACGCCAAGTATCTGTCCGGTGATGTAGCCGGCCTCTTCGGATGCAAAGAAGGCACATGCGGCGGCGATGTCTTCCGGCCGGCCCACCCGGCGCACCGGCGTGCGTGCGATGTGATCGTCGACGGAGCCACCGAGCAGACCCCGACTCTCGGCGCTGCGCAGCATTGGCGTGTCGATGAAACCCGGCGGTACGGCGTTGACGGTGATCCCGCTCGGACCGTATTCGAGAGCGAGCGACTTGGTCAGGCCATTCACCGCGGACTTCGCAGCCACATAGTGCGCCATGAATGGCTGCCCGGAGTGGGTGCTCGACGACGAGATGTTGATGATGCGTCCCCAGCCGGCCTCGACCATGTCGGGCAGCACTGCCTGAATGGTGTGGAATACGCCGTTCAGGTTTACGTCGATCACTTTCGACCATTCCTCGAACGACATGCTCATGAACTTTTTGAAGCCCTCCACCCCGGCCGCGTTGACCAACACGAGCACGGGGCCGATCTCGTCGCGGATCGCCGATATGGCGGCGTCCACCTGGGCGCGGTCGGTGACGTCGGCGACCTGGGCGAATCCGTCTTCGGTGGGCGACAGATCGATGACGGCCACCCGAAATCCGTCGCCGCGCAACCGTTCGGCGACGGCGCGGCCAATCCCCGACGCACCGCCGGTCACCACTGCCGTCTTGGCGCTCACGCCAGTACCCGCCCTTCCTGAGCGATCGCCCAAACGATCGGCTTCACATGCCTATCACCCCGCATCGATTACGGTCAACCCTATGTACAGGCCCCCGTTTCGTTTCGCAGTGCAAGCGACCAACGCCGGCGGCGGTCGCGAGTGGCGCGGTACCGTTCAAAAAGTCGAGGACCTTGGGTACTCAACACTTTTCCTCGCGGACCACTACCTGGGCCCGGGTCCCGCGCAGCGAGCCGCACACACCCCTCGCCAAGACCTGGCCCCCATCGCGGCGATGGCTGCCGCAGCCGCCTGCAGCGAGGAGCTACGGATCGGCTGCCGGGTGTTCTGCATCGACTATCACGTGCCCGCGGTATTGGCCAAGGAAGCCGCGACCCTCGATCTGCTGTCGGACGGCCGTTTGGAAATGGGCATCGGAGCCGGCTGGAGCGAGGTCGAGTACAGCGCCATGGGCCTCGACTTCGATCGTCCGGGACGGCGAATCGCCAAGCTGGCCGAGGTCATTGCCCTCATCAAGGCCCATTGGCGCGGCGAGGAACTGGACTGCTCGGGCGAATTCGTTCAGGTCCGCGGATACGCCGGGCGGCCGCGGCCGGTACAACAGCCACATCCGCCGATCATGATCGGCGGGGGCGGACAACGCATCCTCACTTTGGCGGGGCGCGAGGCCGACATCGTCAGCATGTCCAGCGTGCCGTTCGTGGCACGCGACGCCGACGGCCTTGAACCACAGCAGGTCGCGCAGGGCCGGATCGGCTTCGTCCGCGCCGCGGCCGGTGAGCGTTTCGGGCGTCTCGACGTCGAAAGTTCCCCCTACTTCGCTGAGATCACCGACGATCCGGAGACCGTCCTGGCACGCGTGGCCGAGTCGACGGGAATCTCTCCGGACGTGTTGCGAGACCATCCCAATGTTCTGGTCGGCCCCTCGGAAAGCATTGTGGAAAAACTGCATTCGCAGCGGGAAGCCCTCGGTGTCAATTACGTCACGGTCCAGCAGTCCCAGATCGAATCCTTCGCGCCCATCGTGGCCCTCCTGCACGGACGCTGAGCCTTGACCGCTGCGGCCTGAGATGCAAGCATGGCACCTGCACTATTGGGCGATCGCTCAAATAGTGCAGGTGTCACGTCTACCGCTCCGGGAATGAGGCAGCCGAATGGCAAAGCGGACCAGATATAACGAGTACCACAACCGGTACGCGAACTATCGGCTCGAGCTCTCCGATGACGGAATCTTGTTCATGCAGTGCCACACCAACGGCGGCAGCCTGGTGTGGGACTGGCGGGCACATGATCAAATGTCGGATGCGTTCGCCGATATCGCCGGAGATCGTGAGATCAAAGTCCTCATCCACACCGGTACCGGCGAGAACTACAACGCCAACTGGGGCCGGATGCCCAACGGCGACGTGGTAGAGAAACCCGACTATCTGTTGATGCCCGGCGCCCGAGGTTTGCTGAAGCTCGACGAAAAGGCCTGGTATGCCAGGCATCTAATCACTAACGTGCTCGACGTCGACGTTCCGATGATCAGCGCCGTCAACGGTCCCTGCAACATGCACTCAGAAGTGCCGCTGCTCGGCGATATCGTCCTGGCCTCCGACGACGCCTACTTCCAGGATGCATCCCATTTCCCGCGCGGTCAGGTGCCCGGCGACGGCCAACACGTCATTTGGAGCTTCCTGGCCGGCCACACCCGTGCCCGCTATTTCCTGCTGACCGGCATGAAGCTCGGCGCGCAGGAAGCCAAGGAGTGGGGCGTGGTCAACGAGGTGCTTCCCAAAGACAAGTTGCTCGACCGCGCTTGGGAACTCGCTCATGAGCTGGTCAAGCGCCCACCGTTGACGCTGCGCTACTCGCGCCAACTCTTCACTAACCCACTGAAGCGAGCCTTCATCGACGAACTCGGGCACGGCCTGGCCCGGGAAACCTACGCGCAGCGGGCCTTCTTCCCGTTCGGCGGCGAGATGGCACCGCTCGATCGGGCCTGGGACGACCAGCCATGGTCAACGGAAGGAGTCACATCGTGACCAGCATCCAGCAACGACTGTCGACGGGACGCGGCAAGTTCACCACCGACTATCCCGAACTCGGCACCGCACCTGTCAACTACGAAGACTCGATCTCCGAGGAATTCTTCGCAGCCGAACGCGAGGCGGTATTCCAACGAAACTGGTTGTGCGTCGGGCGGATCGAACGGCTACCTCGCAAGGGCTCGTACTTCACCCGCGACCTACCCGGGCGGCTCGCCTCGATCGTGATCGCCCGCGACGCGAACGACACCGTGCACGCGTTCCACAACGTGTGCGCGCACCGCGGTAACAAGGTCGTCTGGCAGGAGCATCCCGGGCGAGAGTCGTCGGGGACCTGTCGAGCGTTCTCCTGCAAGTACCACGGTTGGCGGTATGGCCTCGATGGCAAGGTCAACCACATCACCAATGAGGGCGAGTTTTTCGACCTCGACAAGGCCACCTTGCGGATGCCGCCGGTGCACTGCGAGGTCTGGGCGGGCTTCGTCTTCATCAATCTCGCCTCAGACCCGGTGCCATTGCGAAGTTTTCTCGGCGATGGGCTGTTGGGCATCGAGGCTTATCCGTTCGAGAAGATGACCCAGCGCTACGGGTTTTCCACCCGGATCAATGGGAACTGGAAGCTGGCCGTCGACTCGGTCTGTGAGTGGTACCACCCGCCATACGTGCACGGGCGCTTCATCGATCCGGATGTCGCCAAGGCCGAGAAGATGGTGCCGCCCGTCGATTCGTATCACTACGAGTTGTTCCGGCCGCACATGCTCACCTCAGTTCCCGGCCCGCCGCCGCTGCCACCCCGCGAGCCTGGCACCGCGGGACCCGCCCGCCAGGACCAGCGTTGGGTCTACAAGTTGTTCCGCGCCGGCCTATTCGGACCCGATGATGTTCCCGAAATTGGACCTCTTCCGGATTTCCTGAACCGCGGCGACATCGCGTCGTGGGGCAACGACCAGTTCTGGGTCTTCCCGAACATCTCCATCCAACTGTGGGCGCGCAACTACTACATCACCTACACCTACTGGCCCGAGACGGTCGACTCCCACATCTATGAGGTCGACATCTACTTCGTGCCGCCCGCAAACGCCCGCGACCGGCTCGCGCAGGAATTAGTGGTCGACAGCACGATTGAGTTCGCGATGCAGGATGTGAACACCATCGAGGCCACCCACTCGGCGCTGAAGACGCGGGCGCAGAACACCTTCCACCTCAGCGACCAGGAGTTGCTCATCCGCCAGTTCCACACGGTCATCCGCGATACGGTCGACGCCTACCGGACTGGGGAGGCATGATGTCTACTTCGGTTTTGCCCGAGGGTTTTACCGATCTGGAACCATTGGTGGCCGACTGGGCATTGCCCACGCGGGCACAACGCTACGAAGCGCGACTGTCGAAGCCCTACGACGAACTCGTCACGTTCTACGACGCCATCGCCCCGCGAGCCGAGGAGGCGATCGCCTACCTGAACGGGCTCGACATCAACGCGTTGCCGGAGGACGCCGAAAGGTTGCTGCACCTGCTTTACTCGATGATCCTGGTCTCTTACGCCGTCAACGTGTTCAAACAGAATCGCATCCCGGACTCCGGTGCGGCCTTCTTCGACATGGTCGCCGAGCCGGCGGTGTGATAAGGCCACACTGTGACCGCATCCGAACGCCCTAAGGCGCGAGACTCCACTACCCGCGACATGCTGATCGCCGCGACGATTCAGATCATGATCGAAGAGGGTTACGGCGCTGCCACTTCGCGTCGGGTGGCCGCCAAAGCCGGTGTCAAACCGGCTTTGGTGCACTATTACTTCCCCACGATGGACGAGTTGTACCTGGCCGTTTTTCGCCAGGGTGCCGCGGTCTATCTGGAGCGCCAGCAGCGGGCGTTGGCCTCTGACCGCCCGTTGCACGCCTTCTGGGACACCCTCATCGAACCCAAGGACACCCGATTGCTGTTGGAGTTCATGGGTCTTGGAAACCATCGCAAGGAGATCCGGGCCGAGATCGCGGCCTGGTCGGAGCGCTGGCGCGAGATGCAGATCACCGCGCTGAACTTCATCGTCCGCGAACACGGCATCGACACAGACGAATTCCCACCCGCGGCCGTCGCGGTGGTCATCGCCTCGATCGGCCGGACTCTGGTGCTGGAGCAGGGAATGGGAACCGCGGGTGGACATGACGAGGCGATTGCGTTGGTGAACCGATTACTCGATCGATTCGAGATGCCGACCCCGAAGGCTCGTCGGGACCGCACGATACCGGACTGACTCCCGTCAGGGCAGCACGACCCGCAGCCGCTCCCAGCCACGGACGGTGGACGTCGGCGCCAATTGTGCTGTTTCGTAGTCGATGTCCCATTCGGGCCAGCGGTTCAGGATCTCGTCGAGAGCGATGCGGCCCTCCAGACGTGCCAGGTTGGCGCCCAGGCAGTAGTGCACGCCTTTTCCAAACGTGATGTGCGAGATGTTGTCGCGGCGGATATCGAACTTGTCCGGATCGGCATAGCGGCGCTCATCGCGATTCGCGGCGCCGAACAACAGCAGCATGGCGCTGCCGGCTGGGATGGTGGTGCCGTAACACTCGAAATCTTTTGCCATCCAACGAGCTACATGTGGTCCAGTGGGTTCGAATCGCAGAGTCTCGTCGATAGTGCGATTCAGTAGCGATCGATCCTCGTAGATTTCCCGGCGCTGGTCGGGATGCTCGGCGAGTACCTTGGCCAGCCAGCCGATCAACCGTCCCGTCGTTTCGTTGCCCGCACCCGCCACCACCTGGGTGTAATGCAGAACTTCTTTTCGGGTGAGCTTTCGGTGCACCCCGTGCTCGTCGTCGAACTCGACATTGAGCAGCGTCGTCATCAGGTCGTCGGAGGGATTCTTGGATCGCCATTCGACATAGTCAGCGTAGACCCGGCCGTCGGCGATGGAGTCCGCGTTGGCGACCCTCAGCGGTGCGCCCGGCTTGGTGCGCAAGTTGGCATCGTTGGCGTCGCGCACCGAGATCTGCTCGGATTCAGGGATTCCCAGCAACATCCCGATGACTCGCATCGGCATCATCGAAGCGAGCTGGGCAATGATGTCGAATCCCCCGGACCCGACCAGCGGATCCAGGCAGCGGACGCAGTACTGCCGGATCTGGTCCTCGATTTCGGCCATCCGGCGCGGTGTGAACACCCGCGACATCAGGCCGCGCAGCATCGTGTGTTCGGGTGGATCCTGGAACATCATGACGCCGCCGGGCATGTCGAATTTCGACTGAACCAGCTCGAGGATGTCACTTCGGCGGCTGGAGAACGCTTCCCAATTCGCCAATGCCCGTTCGACGTCGGAATGCCTTGATATCGCCCAGAAGTCGTAGCGCTCGTTGTAGTAGATCGGGGCGTCTTCGCGCAGCCGCGCGTAGGTCGGATACGGGTCCGCATTGATGCCGGTGTCGTAGGGGTCGTAGTAGACGTCCGTGTCGTTCGCAACAGTCATTGCAACCTCCACCCAGTGCTTCTTGGGCGATCGCCCAAACGGTGCCGCAGGCCATGTCTAGCAGTAGGTTGACGAGATCGTCAAGACCTCTAAATGTGGGGGTGTGGCTAGCCGCTGGTGCCCGCCGTCGCGGTATCGATCAGGGTGGCGGCCACCGCGCGGGCGTGCACAAAGGGCGCGATGTCGTTCAGCGAGGTCGCCAACGCGGCTGCGCCTTCGAAGACGACAGCAAGTTGCTCACCCAGCAGGTGCGGATCGGTGGCGCCTGCCTCCTGCGCGACGTCGACGAGGCGGCGGGTGAAGTCAAGCTTGTGTGTCCGCACGATCTCGTCGGCGCTCGGCAAGGCCCCGGCGGGTCGAAGCCCAGGCCATCGAGGTGGAGCCCTTCGGTATCCAGGCCGCCTTGATGGAGGCCGGCGCGGTGAGCTCAGGCGCCCTCGACGACGTGACCACCTACACGCTGCCCGACGATCCCTAGTCCGCAATCCTGCAAAGCGGCGCGCCGCGCGCCGGACTGATCACCCCCGCGCAGGTCGCCGCCGAGGTCGCCGACGCCGCGGAGAAGCCGGAGCTACCGCTGCGGATTCCGATTGGGGACGCCGCGCGGGCGTTGTTGAAGGCCCGTCACGCGGCACCTGTCGACGTTCCGTTCATTGTTGCTGGTTGAGCGATGATCGACGTGTCCGGCGACGACGCTGTTTTGAATCCGTAAATATTTGCCTCCGTGCGTGAAGGCCTTGTTAAGAGCATGGCCTTTTGCGCTCGGAACCAGCACCTTTAGCTTTATGACGTTGTCCGCGCTGCGCCCATCGCTCCGGCGTGGGTCGAATTCGCAGCTCGACCGCGCAATCTGGCCGCTGAGCACCCGCATCGACGAACTGGGCCGACTGTGCATCGGGGGGGTGGCCGCCACCGAGATCGCCGCCGAGTTCGGCACGCCAACGTACGTGGTGGACGAGGAGGACTTTCGGGCGCGCATTCGCTGCTATCGCGCCGCGCTCCCCGGCGTCGGCCTGATCTACGCCGGTAAGGCCTTACTGAGCGCCGCGGTGGCAGGGTGGGCGGCGGCCGAAGGTGCGGGCGTGGGCGTCTCCTCGGGCGGCGAACTGGCGACCGCGCTGGCCGGCGGGGTACCGCCGTCGCAAATCATCCTGCACGGCGATGCCAAAACCGCTGGCGACCTACACGAGGCGGCCGCCGCGGGGGTGGGGCGCATCGTGATCGATTCGCCGAGCGAGATCGCGCTTCTTGCCAGCCGGGTGCGTCGCCAACGGGTGCTGGTCCGGGTGATTCCCGACTTGGAAACTGGAGGGGCAGCCGGGGGGGACACCGGGGTGCTCGACCCGACTTTCGGCTTCGCGTTGGCCGGCGGCGAGGCTGCCAGTGCGGTCAAGCGGGTGCTCGATCAGCCTTGCCTCGACCTGGTCGGACTGCACTGCCAACTTGGGTCGCAGCTGTCCGACGCAAAGCTCTACGGTGCGGCCATCCGGCAGATGATGGCCGTGCTGGCCGAGGTTCGTGACCGCCATCAGGTTGCGCTCACTGAGCTTAATCTCGGCGGTGGACAGGCGGTCCCGTGCAAGTCCGGCGCCCCGGAACTCGGCCTGCGCGAACTCGCCACCGTCATCGACGGCGCCCTGGAATCCGCCTGTGCCGAGTACAGCTACCCGCACCCACGAATCGTGATCGAGCCTGGTCGAGCGATCGCCGCGCGCGCCGGGATAACCCTGTACCGGGTGACCGCCGCCAAACGCCAGCCCGGTGGGCGGGTCTTCGTCGCGGTGGACGGTGGCAGGCCCGACAACCCACGAGCTGCGGTCAGCGGATCGACATACACTGTGGCACTGGCTAACCGGCATCGATCAGCCAGTTTGACCCCCGCCACGATAGTGGGACGAGACCGGCAAGCCGGGAGCGAGATCGCGCGCGATGTCGATCTGCCCGCCGACATCCACCCGGGCGACCTGCTGGCGATAGCCTGCACCGGCGCCTACCACCACTCGATGGGATCGAGTTGCAACCTGGCGGGAAGCCCGCCACTGGTCGCCGTCGCCGCCGGCCAGCCGCATGAACTAGTACGCCGCGAAACGGTCGCCGACCTGCTGGCCCGCGACCGTGGCTGGCCGGGCCACCCGTACCCGGGCCGCGCCGCCACGGCGAGTTAGGTGGCGAGGAATGGTTTCTAGCACGATGGTTCGTGATGGATCCGAGCACTGGACAACGGCAGCCGCACAAACCTTGTCCGGCGCAGCCGCGTTGCGGGTCACGATGGCGTACGCCCTCGCGCTGGTCGCGGTCTCCGGCACGCTGACGGCGCTCGGTCCACACACCCGCGACGCCGTCGTGAGTCGCATGAGCACCAACCTGCACAATCTGGCGCACGGCCGCCTGAGCACCTTGGTGGGCAGCGCTTTCGTCGAAGACGGCGGCGACGTCTTCGTCTGGTTACCGGGACTGGTGTGCCTGCTCGCTCTGGGCGAACTGATATGGCGCAGCAGGGGTTTGCTCATTGCATTCGCAGTCGGTCACGTCGGTGCCACGTTGCTCGTCGCGGTAGGGCTGGTCGCCGCCGTCGAGGCCGGCTGGCTACCGACCTCGGTTGCGCGGGCCAGCGACGTGGGGGTCAGTTACGGCGCGGTCTGTGTTCTGGGCGCGCTGACGGCGTCGATACCGTCGCGCTGGCGCGCGGTCTGGGTCGGTTGGTGGCTTGGCATCGGGGTGGTGGCAGCCCTGGGAACGGACTTCACGCCGTTCGGTCACATCCTGGCGCTGCTGCTGGGCATGGGTTTGTCCTACCGACTGCGTCCAATAGCGCGCTGGACGCCGATTCACATGGTTTTGCTCTTCGGCGGTGTCGCATTCGGCTATTTCCTGGTGTCAGGGCCCTCGCCGCTGGCACCGCTCGGCGGGCTGGCCGGGACGCTGATCGCACTCCTCGCCGGCGGCGTGCTGCGATCGCGCAACCGCCCAATGTCCATGCAGCGACGGGAGTTCAGGAATGGCGGGCTGCCTCTTGGACGAGCTGTACACGCGAGGTAAGTCCGAGTTTCGCGTATACGTGGGTGAGATGGGTTTGCACGCGCCACAACACCGCCTTGCGTAGGGTCAGTCCATGACCCAACGGCTGGAAACCCGACTCAACCCGCATGCGCCGATAGTCTTGAGCCTGTTCCGGATCTTCTTCGGACTTCTGTTTCTGTGCCACGGCACGTCCCTGCTGTTTGGCCGGCCCGCGGACACGGTCGCGGCCACTGGCTCGCTCGTCTGGCTATCCGGTTTGATCGAATTGATCACCGGCATCTTGATCACCCTCGGACTGTTCACGCGTCCCGCGGCTTTCGTCGCCTCCGGCGAGATGGCTGTCGCCTTCTTCACCCAACACCTTCCGCATGGGTTCTGGCCGATAAGCAACGGCGGTGAACTCGCGGTGATGTACTGCTGGGCGTTCTTTCTGCTGGTGTTCACCGGACCCGGCGCCTACGCACTAGAGACGAGGTTCGGCCCGGCGAGCGTACGAAGCTATCGGCGTAGGGCGCCTCGGTCGTCGCCGCGGCGCTGGCGTCGATAGCAACATGGACCAGCTGGGTTTCGCGAACGCACCGCGTCACTTCAGCTTATTTTTCCTGGTCAGATCCGTATCTCTACTCGGCTGCACCCGCTTGGGTTCGCCCGGCATCTTCGGGTAGTTCGGCGGATACGGCATATCGCCGAGCCCGCGTTCTTCGTCTGCCTCGACCATTTCCAGCAATGGGGTAATCGACTGGGCCACCTCATCCATGCCGGCCCACGGGTCGTCTCGACGCTGCACCAGATCGGGCACCGTCGCCATGGTGTAATCGTCGGGCTCGGCGCCGGCCAACTCATCCCACGTCAGCGGCATCGACACGGTCGCGATCGCGGTGGGCCGCACCGAATACGCCGACGCCATGGTGCGATCGCGGGCGTTCTGGTTGAAGTCGATGAAAATGCGCTCGCCACGTTGCTCTTTCCACCACGACGTCGTCACCGCGTCCGGCGCTCGGCGCTCCACCTCTCGCGCCAGCGCGATGCCCGCCCGGCGCACTTCGATGAAGTCCCAATCGGTGGTGATCCGCAAGAACACGTGGATCCCGCGGCCCCCGGACGTTTTGGGGTATCCGACGAGACCGAGTTCGTCGAGCAGCGGCCGCAACACATCGACCGCCACCGTGCACGCTTCCTTGAACGCGACGCCGGGTTGCGGATCCAAGTCGATGCGCAACTCGTCGGGGTGATCGGTGTCGGGGCAGCGCACCTGCCATGGGTGCAGCGTGACGGTGCCCATCTGCGCGGCCCACACGATCGCCGCGGGGTGGGTCACCTTCAACGCGTCGGCGGTCCGGCCCGACGGGAACGTGACCTGGCAGGTCTCCACGTAGTCGGGATGGTGCTGCGGCACCCGTTTCTGGTAGATCTCCTCGCCGTCTATGCCATCCGGGAAGCGCTGCAGGTGCGTCGGCCGGTTTCGCAGCGGCGGCAGCATCGGTCCGGCTGCCACGGCCAGGTAGTACTCGGCGAGCCGTCGCTTGGTCCCTTTCGAACCGAGTTTGGGGAAATACACCTTGTCCGGATTGGACAGCCGAACCGCGATGCCGTCGACGTCGAGTTCTTCCGCTGCAGCAGCCATAGTCAGATTCCAGCACGCCCGCGACAATGTGCCCATGGAGCTACCCGTCATGCCGCCCGTCTCGCCGATGCTGGCGAAGCCGGTTCGGTCCATCCCTCCGGATGCGTCGTATGAGCCCAAATGGGACGGGTTCAGGTCCATTTGCTTCCGTGACCTCGATGAAGTCGAGCTGGGCAGTCGCAACGAACGGCCGTTGACCCGCTACTTTCCTGAGCTGGTCGCGGCGGTCCGGGCCGAACTGCCGGACCGCTGCGTGATTGACGGTGAGATCGTCGTCGCGACCGACCAGGGCTTGGATTTCGAGGCACTGCAACAGCGCATCCATCCGGCTGATTCGCGGGTGCGCATGCTCGCGGCGAAGACGCCAGCGTCCTTCATCGCGTTCGACTTGCTCGCCCTTGGCGACGACGATTACACCCCGCGTCCGTTCAGCGAGCGGCGCGCCGCCCTGGTCGCCGCTTTGGCTGGGTCGGGAACCAGCTCCGGCCCGTCGATCCATGTCACGCCGGCAACCACCGACATCTCGACCGCACAGCGCTGGTTCGAGGAATTCGAAGGAGCAGGGCTCGACGGTGTCATCGCCAAGCCGCTATCGGTCACCTATCAGCCGGACAAGCGCGTCATGTTCAAGATCAAGCACGAGCGCACCGCCGACTGCGTGGTCGCCGGCTATCGAGTGCACAAGTCCGGCGGCCCCCTCTGTCAAGCGATCGGCTCGCTGCTGCTCGGGCTCTACCAAGATGATGGCCAGCTGGCTTCCGTCGGCGTGATCGGCGCCTTTCCGATGGCCGAACGACGGCGGCTGTTCAGTGAGCTTCAGCCGCTGGTGACCGGCTTCGACGGCCACCCGTGGAACTGGGCGGCCCACGACGCGGGTGAGCGCACACCCCGCAAGAACGAAGCCTCCCGCTGGAACGCGGGCAAGGACCTCTCGTTCGTGCCGCTACGACCCGAGCTGGTGGTCGAGGTCCGCTACGACCACATGGAAGGGCGCCGGTTCCGCCACACCGCCCAGTTCAGCCGATGGCGCCCCGATCGCGACCCACGCTCGTGCGACTACGCGCAGCTCGAACAGCCGCTGACCTTCAGCCTCGGCGACATTGTTCCTGGCCTCGGCCAAAGTAATTGATGCATGATATTTAATACTTGCCCACCACGGGGTTCGCTCCGCTATGTTGTGTGTGCCATTCGGCGGCTTTAATCATGAGCAGGACCTAAGCACCAAACAAAGACGGGAACACCAGATGTTCGAGAAGCCCCTATCGTGATGCACGTATCCGCACTATTGGTGGCGGGTTCTGCCACGCTGGAAGACGGCGCGATCAACGCCCTGCGCATTCCGACCACCAACTATGAGCTCGACCAGATCCCCATGTGGCTGACGATTCCGATCGTCGCCGTGGTGCACGCGCCGGCCGGTGGCGACTACGACCCGGAACTCTTCATCGTGTGCAAAGACCCCAAAGGCGAGCGCCGCGGGGCCGCCCGGTCGATTTGGCACTGGCCGGACGACGACCAGAAGCCGTCCAAATACCGATGCTTTTCGTACGACTTCTCGTTCGCGGTCGAGTCCGAAGGCGAGTACACGATTGGTGCTTACCGGGACGCCGACGCGACGGACGAGATCGCTACACCCATACCGATTCTGATCACGCTGGCCACCGACCGCCCAATCGGCAGTAACGGTGCTTAGCTGACGGCTTAGCGACGCAGAAACTCGACGATGTAGCCGGCCAGCTCTTCGCCGGCGTCCTCCTGCAAGAAATGTCCGGCGCCGCGGATCACCGGATGGTCGACCCCGTGCGCGCCGGGCATCTCACGCTGGAAGATGGCGGCCATCGGCCCGGTGATCGGATCGCTGTCGCTGAATGCCACCAGCATCGGTGTAGGGCTCGCGGAGAGGGTCGCCCAGGCCGCCTTGTTGGCCGCGGATGCGGGATCATCCGGCGAAGTCGGCACGAGGCCGGGCATAGCGCGCGGCCCGGCACAGTACGCATCGTCCGGGAACGGCGCGTCGTAGCCGGCGCGTACCTCGTCGCTCATCTGCTGGCGACAACCGCCTTGCACGAACCAGCCGATATTCAGGTTGGGGGCGGTCGTGATGGCCTCGCGGAAGCGCCACCAGACGTCGGCCATCGGCTGCTCGCCGTCGGGCAGCCCGGTGTTGGCCACCACAAGCCGCCCGAACCGCTCTGGATGCTCCGCGGCCAGTCGCAACCCGATCAGGCCGCCCCAGTCTTGTCCGACCAATGTCACGTCGTGCAGATCGAGGACATCGAAGCTCAAGGCCCTCATCCATTCCACATGGCGCGCGTAGCTGTGGTCCTCACGATTAGTCGGCTTGTCCGAACGACCGAAGCCGACCAGGTCCGGGCAGACGACCCGGTGGCCTGCGGCCACCAGTATCGGAATCATCTTGCGGTAGAGATAGGACCACGACGGTTCGCCGTGCAGCAGCAGAACGGGGTCGGCGGTATCCGGGCCTTCTTGCACCCAGGCGATCCGCAGTACACCTCCGTCATCATCTGAAACCTCGCAATAGTTTGGTGCATAAGGAAATTCGGGCAGGTTCTGGAAACGTTCGTCCGGCGTCCGCAGTGTTCGCATGATTGCGAACATACCGCGATCATGCCCCTTCGGTTAAGGCCCTCAATTCCGGATGCGTCATCAATCGATCGAGAAATTCGCGCTGCCCCTTGACTAGCTTGCTGCGCGCCCGAGTCACCGAAAACCAGCCGATTCGATCAACCTCAGGGAATTCCCGCATTTTGCCGGAGCCTTTCGGCCACTCCATTTCGAAGGTGTTGCTGCGCGCGTTGGTGATATCCAGATCGCCGAGGACGGCGAAGCCGGTGACCACCTTGCCGCTTGGTTGCTTCAGCGGGCCTAAGTCGATTCGCGGGCCATCCGGCAGCGGCAACCCGATCTCCTCTGCGAATTCGCGCTGCGCGGCCGCCCAGGGATCGTCGCCTTCCGCGTACTCACCTTTCGGAATCGACCACACCCCGTCGTCCTTGCGGGCCCAAAACGGACCACCCGGGTGGGCGATCAGCACCTCAACAACGCCGCCTGCGCGGTCGCGGGTCCGGTATAACAGCACACCCGCGCTGAGTTTGGGCATGATCTTTCACACGCCGACGGCGCGTTCCAGATCTTTAAGCGACGACTCCAGGTGCGCGAGTAGTCGCTGCAGGTGCGGCACACTGCGCCGGCATCCGACCAGACCGAAATCGAGGTTGTCGGCGTTGCTGACCAGGGTGATGTTCAGCGCTTGCCCGTCCAGCACGGTGGACAACGGGTAGTTGCCGTCGAGCCGCGCGCCCCCGTAATACATCTGTTGGGTGGGGCCGGGAACGTTCGATATGACGAGATTGAACGGCGGCGGGGTCGACGACACCCAACCCGGAACCGCAGCCAGGGCCAGCGAACCTATGTTCATCGCGGAAAGCGCCAACGCCTCGAACCGGGGTAAGTCGGAGAAGACCTTCTTGTTGCTGCGCATCGATTCGTGAATCGTTTCGAGCCGCTGCGCGGGATCGTCGGTGTCGGTAGCGAGGTTGCACAAGATGGATCCAACGAGGTTGCCACCGGTATCGGCCTCGGCTTCGGAACGCAGGCTCACCGGAACCATCGCGGTCAGCGGCGCGTCCGGCAGCGCATTGTGCTCCAGCAGGTAGTAACGCAGCGCACCCGAGCACATCGCCAAGACGACGTCGTTGACGGTCATCCCCGCGGCCCTCTTGACGGCCTTGATGCGGTCCACCGGCCATGACTGCGCCGCGCACCGGCGGGCGCCGCCGATCTTGACGTTGAACATGGTGCGCGGCGCCCCGAATGGCAACGTGAGCTGCTGCTCAAACAGCGCCGCGCGAGCCAGCGACACCGTCGAAGGAGCGAGTGTTGCAATAGACCCCGCCGTACGCATCAGGGAGCCCAACGGAGACGAAGAACCGGACTTAGGGCGTGGCCGTTTGGGCAGGGTCCAAATCGCCCGAACCTCGTGATCGTCCGGGTCGTTCGACAGTGCGCGCTGCATCAGCTTCAACGCCGACACACCGTCGATCAGTGAGTGGTGGAACTTGGTGTAGAGCGCAAAGCGGCCGTCCTTCAGTCCCTCGATCACATGCGCTTCCCACAGTGGGCGGTGCCGATCGAGCAGGCTGCTGTGCAGCAGTGATGTCAGCTCGAGCAGATCCCGAACCCGCCCCGGGGAGGGCAGCGCCTTTCGCCGGACGTGATAGTCGACGTCGAGATCCTTGTCGTAGGTCCAGCCCAGGCTCCCGATCCCGCCGAGAAAAGTCGCCGGACGCTTGAGGAAAGTGGGCTGGAAATCCTGTTGGGCGACCAACCGTTCGTAGAACTCCCGCACGAATTCAGGGCCGGCACCTTCGGGCCGCTGGTACAACTGCAGGCCGCCGACATGCATGGGGTGCTCGCGGGATTCGCTCAGCAGAAATACCGCGTCGGTGGGCATCATCAGTTCCATGTATCAATTAGACCGCGCGCGGCGTCCCTGTCTAGCCCATATCACACGAGTGGGCTTCGGCGCCCGGG
>Ga0302320_10004518_pt1 | contig 31611 bp, 30 predicted proteins | sample Bog_T0_3_FD_202130 | JGI IMG/M metagenome (GOLD analysis project Ga0302320, IMG submission 202130) | Peat permafrost microbial communities from Stordalen Mire near Abisko, Sweden - Bog_T0_3 | ecosystem: Environmental > Terrestrial > Soil > Wetlands > Peat | place: Sweden: Abisko, Stordalen Mire... | reverse complement strand
TTCAGCGGCGGCGGCGGGTTCCGGGCGCCAGTCGGCCACGGCTTCACGATCCTCTCGTCCCTGCACGTGCGGTCGATGTCCGACCGCCAGGCGCTTCAGACGTTCAACACGCTGATCGAAACCGGCTTCACGGTGTTCGATGGTCAGGCAGGACTTCGATGGAGGAACGTCGAGGTGGTCGCAGACCTCTTGAACATCGGGAACCTCGAATACCGCGAGGGGCAGTTTGCCGTCGCATCTAGGCTCCCCGGGGAAGGTCCCAACCCCCCTCAAGGCATCAGCTTCACCCCGGGCACGCCGCGCACGCTCCTCGTGCACGCGGCGCTGTACTGGTGAGGGGCGTGTGTCCAGGGCTCACGGCATGAATCCGGAGGTACGTTCGCGATGATTCAAGCTGTCCGGTTCCAAACGGTGGGGGTGATGCTCGCTGTCACCGCGACGGTCGCTCCGTCCCGCGCACGGGCCGAGCCGCCCGTCGCGACTCAGGCGAGCGCCGAGCCCTTTCCCTCCGCGACGTCGCCGCTGCCTCCCGTGCCGCAGGCCCCTCCGTCCGTGCCTCGCGCGGCGTACGTCGCAGGGGGGCTCGCGGTCGTCGCTGCAGGCGTCGGAGCGGTCTTTGGCGCGCTCGCGCTCAGCGCCAAGAGCAACTTCGAGAGACGGCCGACGCAGAGCGAAGCCGACGCTGGGAACAACGACGCTGCCTACTGCGACGCTTCGCTCGGCGCCGCCGTTCTACTCGGGGCCACGAGCGTCGCCCTGTTCTTTGCCGAGAAGGACTCCCGCACCGATCCTGGGGCGCCGAAGGCAAGCGTTGCGACGAGCCCCGTCACGCTGACCGCCTCGCCGATCCTCGCTCCGCACGGCGCGGGGGCCGGCGTGGTCCTTCGGTTCTGAGAGGTGGAGATGAGAATGCGCAGGCTCTCCGCGTCACTTCTCACGTGCGCCGCGATGTTTTCGGTCGTCGGGATCGGCGTTGCGTCGTCGGCCTGCGAGCTGATCGTGCACCTCGATCGCAGTCTCGCGGATGCCGGGTCCGATGAGGATGTCTTCCAGGTCGGCGTCTGTCCGATTTGTTCGGGAGGGGAGGACGGAGGAGCCGACGCCGAGCTCGACTCGGACTCCGGCGACGTGCACGACGCCGGCTACGCCGATGCGGTGAGCGTCCCCGACGCGCACTAGGCGTCACGGTCGCGAGATACGCCATCCGTCTCCGCACCGGTCACGCCCACGCTACGCGGTACGCGCACGTCGTCGGCGACAGGAACGCCGCGAGCTCGGCGACGACGACGCGGCGGGCGAAGAACGCGCAGCCAGCCTGGATGAATCCGCGGTACGAGATGCGGAAGTAGCGCACCGACGACAGCGGCTGCCCGACGAACTCCATCCGCACGTCCTTCGGCCCGATGCGCACGACCCGCCCGCCGCCCCCCTTCATCGAGCGGTAGTAGACCGACGCGAATTTCTCCAGGCCGAAGATCGGGCCCACGCCCGCCTCGGCGGTCGCCTTCCTGAGGGCTCCGCCGATGAACGTGCGCTGCAGGTTCATCACGACCGTGCCGCCGAGGGTGAGTATCTCCTCGACCGGGAGATTGAGCGCGTCGCAGCTGCGGTAATGTGCAAGGACGACGTCCATCGGGATCCACTCGGTGGCCGTGGCGGTGATGATGGGGGTGACGTACTCGGGGGGGAGCGCGGCGAGATAGCGCTCATCATGGCCGTGACTCTTGATCGCGTTGAACGACGCGGTGAGGAGCGTGCCGCGGCAGTGCGTCGTCGTCCGCTCGGTGGCGAGCGTGGTCGGGAAGGGGACGAGGATCTCTTCGCGGAAGGGGGGCACGGGCAGGAGCCTATGAAGCTATCCTAGCGTGACGCGCACGCGGCGCGCGCCCCTCACCAGCGTCTCTGATCTCGCGCGCGATCACGGCGAAAAACCGCTTGCCCCAGGAGCGCCGGCGCCGGTGCCCGCGTCTCCGACCGCTCGCGAGGCGGTCGCGGCCCGTCAGTCGTTCGGAGGGGGCACCGCACACGAGACGGGGGCGCCCGCGTCGTCGACGAGCACTTCTCGCCCCGGTCCGCAGGCGCCGGGCGACGCGCCCCCCAGCGTCTTCGACGCGATCCAGGCGCTCACGTACTGCGAGCGTGCCCCGACGACGCCGTCGTGATCCTCGCCCGCGACGACGCAGATCGTGGCGTTCGCCTGATCGCCGGTGAGGCGGTCGAAGCCGCAGGTCTCGCGGTCGGCCGGAATCCACTCGTCCTCGGTGCCGTAGACGACGAGCACCGGCACCTTCGCGGCGTCGCCGGTGATGTGCGGACGATCGGCGGCGTAGCGTGCAATCCACGTGGAGCACCGGCCCTCGCTGCACCCGAGCTCCAGGGCCGCCGAGACGGACACCGCCTGGACGAACGACGGATCGAACAGATCAGCGACGGTCGTGCCCAGCGGGATCAGCGCCGTCTCGTCGCAGCTCTGCTCGAAGAACGCCTGAATCGCGTCGCGCTTGGCTGCCGCGAAGAGGAGCGGGCCGGAGCCGGGGCCATCGAGCAGCTCGGCGTGCGAGTAGTGGTACCAGACGGTCGCCGCTACGGTGTCGTACTGCGTGCTCAGCGGGTAGTCGTTCGGGAGCGCTAGGAGCGCTCCGAAGCTCGCCATCGAGAACCAAGACGGCGCGTAGGCGACGACGCCGGCAAGGTCGCCGCCGCTTCCGTAAGTATCATGCATGGTGAGCGCGCTGAGGACGGCATGCCCGCCTTGCGAGTGGCCGACGAGCACCGTGTCGTGATTGAAGAGCGCGGGGTTCACGGCACGCAGCGCGCGTGCGGCGTCGAGGACGCTCTTCCCCTCGTCGGCGGCGTCGTGATAGCCGGACGGCGGGTTGCCCGAAGCTCCGAACCCAGCGTAGCCGGCGTAGTCGGGGAGGATGATCGCGTAGCCGGCGCCCACCAGCGGATAGCCGAGCTCCGCGAGGTACGAGTCGTTCCCCGTCGGCGGCTCCCGCGACAGCGCGCAGGGGGGGGCTTCGCCGACCGTGCCATGGGCGACGACGACGACGGGGAGCGCGGCCGCGCGCGGCATATCCGGAAGCAGGACTACGGCACTCGAGAACCCCGCGGTGGGGGGGTCGTTTCCGCGCTCGGTGCGGTAGAGGAGGCGAACGATCGCGGCGCCGCTCGTGAGCGTATCGCCTGTGTAGCCCGCTGTCCGAGCGATCCGGTCTACGTCGGACGCGGCCAGCATTCCGTCGTGCGCGCAGCTGAGCACCTGTCCGCCGCTCGTGCCGGCGAGCGAGCCGGGGGCCGCGAAGGTGGAGGCGACGTCGTCGTTGCACAGTGCAGGTCCCGCCGAGGCGGCGGGCGACGCGTGGCAGGCCGCGATGGCGCCGGCTGCGAGGAGCAACGCGACGCTTCGAAGGAACGCAGGACGAGACATCGGGCGAGGAGCGGACGCTCGGTCGAACGCGCCGTCAATCGCGCAAGCGGGCCTTGCCGGAGTTATCAATGCGGAGGGCGTGAATACTCGCCGCGCCGCGGCGGGGCTCCTGGAGCGTGTCATCCGTCGAGGTGACTGGCACGGCAGGCGTGCGCGAGCCACGGTGGGGTGCGGGGTGAAACGATTCATCATCGACCGCCTCCGTTCATGAACCAGCGTTTCCCCTTCGCTTCCGTTCTCGTGCCGCTCGCGATCCTCGCGACGTGCGGCTGTCAGGCGTCATCCTCACCGGGGAAGCCTTCCGAGGCTTTGGCGTGCCTGGATCTCGCGGCCTTGCCCGCCTGCTCGTCGGCCGGTTGGTGCTGGGCCGACCCGCTCCCTCAAGGGCTCACGATCACGTCGGTGCACGGGCTCGCGAGCAACGATGCCTGGGTCGCGGCCACCTCGATCCTCCACTGGGACGGGACGAACCTCGCGCTCGTCTATGCCGATCCCGCGACGAGGTTCGAGAGCGTCTTCGAGACGGCCTCCGGGGAAGTCTGGGCGGCGGGCGAGTCGGTGGTCGAGTCTTCGGGCGCAGCGGCCGGTGCCATCGTGCGGCTGCGCAACGGGGTGCCGCAGACGATGCGCTCGACGCCCGCAACGCTGATCTCGGGAACCGGTCCCGACGATCTCTGGTTCGCGAACGGCGAGACCGCGTCGCACTGGGACGGGAACGCGTTCACCGACTTCACGCTGCCGGGTACCGCCGGCGAGGGCGTGATGCCGCTCTCCCTCTCGGCGGCTGGCGGCTCTGCGTGGCTGACGGCCCGCCTGGCGAGCCAGGCCCCTGGCTTTCTCGACACACTCTTCACGTTTGCAAACGGAGCGTGGACCGGGGGGACCATCCAGGCCGACGCCGTGCACGCCTTCGACGCGAGCCACATATGGATCTCCGCGGGAGACGAGGTGGGGCCGCTCGGGTCGCCGCTCATCACGGGCGACGACGTCCTCGACGAGTTCTCCGCGATCGCCGGCAGTTCGCCCACGGACGTGTGGGTCATCGGCTCCGAGAGCGCGGGCGGTGCCCCGGCGCTGCTCCACTCCAACGGCACCTCGCTCGAGCGCGATGTCTATCAGGGCACGGGCATCCCTTCCGCCCTCTTCGTCGGCAGCTCCGGCTGGGGCTTCATCGGCGACAGCCGCGGCGAGCTCCTGAAGCTCTCCGGCGGGTCGTTCGTGCCCGCGATCGCCGCACCGATGCCGTACGTGAACCTCCCCAGCCTCTGGGGGACCGGCCCGGACGACGTCTACTTGGTTGGCGTCGCCGTCGCCACCGACCTCAGCGCACCGGCCGCGGGCATCGCGGAGCACTGGGATGGGTGTCGGTGGAGCGTGCTCGACTTCGGCCTCGGGCCGCTGGGACCACTCGGCGGCGTATGGGCCACGGGGAGCGACGTCTGGATCACCGGGCAGGATCCGGGCGTCGCGAGCCCGCCGGTGCAGGGGTTCCTGCTCCACAAGGGAGCGTCGGGGGCATGGACGCGCCTCTCGACGCCAGACGGTGGCGTCTACGGATCGGTGTGGGGCACTGCGGCGAACGACGTGTGGTTCGGCGGCCCGACGTTCATGCACTGGGACGGCACGGTGCTCTCGACGGTGCCGACGCCAACGGGGCTCCCCCCGTCGCCGTCGCTCACGTCATTGACGGGCTCGGCGAGCGACGACATCTGGGCGGTACAGAGGGAGACCCCCGACACGCTGTACCACTACGACGGCAACTCCTGGACGCAGCAGACCTCACCGGTCGAGGGGGGCTTCGAGCTCGTGCTGTCGGTCGCGAAGAACGATGTCTGGGGCTGGGGCTTCGGCGGCCTCGAGCGCTACGACGGAACGACTTGGGCGGCTGTGACTACGCCGACGGATCCGGACGTGCTTGCGATGTGGGCCAACAGCCCGAGCGACGTGTGGTTTGGTCAGAGCCTCCACTGGAACGGCTCCGTGGTCGAAACGATGATCGCTCTCGGCGAGCCCACGGCGATGTGGGGGGACGGGACGCACGTCTGGTCGCTCACGAGCGCCGGAGCTCTCGGCGGCGGCGGCGGCATCCAGGTGCACTGAGGGTCGTGGCGATCGGCGCGCCGCCGAGGGGGCGGAGCTGACTCACGCCCAGGCGACGCGGAAGACGAGGTGATCCTTCGCCGCGGGCCTGGTGAGGTCGGTCACGAACACGCGGCTGGTGAAGAGCTCGGTCCCGGCCCGGATGAACCCTCGGTAGGCGTTGCGGAAGTAGATGACGCGGGCGAGCGGCAATCCGACGACGTCGAAGCGAGCGTCCTTGGGGCCGACCTGCGTAACCTGGGCCCCGCCGCCAAGGAAGGAGCGATCGTAGATGAACCCGAACCTCGCGAGCACGGTCCACGCCGAGAGCGTGCCGCTCGCTCTCGCTGCGCGGATCACGGTGCCGAAGAGCGTCTGCTGGATCTTCAGGACGACCTCGCCGCCGATCTCGAGCTGCTGTTGGACCGGGAGATTGAGCGCCTCGACCGCCGCGTAATGGGCGAGCCCCACGTCGATGGGGAGCCACATCGCGGCGACCGCGCTCTCGATCGCGCTCAGCGTCTGCGCAGCGATGTTGGCCTTGTAGCGCGCGTAGAGCCCGTGTCGCTGAATGGCGCCGAGGGACGCCATGAGGAGCGTGCTCCTGCACGCCGTAGCCACGGGCGAGGTCTTGAGCGCACTCGAGAAGGGGACGATGATCTCTTCGGGCACTGCTTACTCCAAAGATTACCACCGACGCCAAGGTGGTGAGCGACGAGAGCCCCTCGCGGGGCGACCCCTCTCGCGTCACCGGGTGCTCAGGATCACGGACCCGACCTCGCGTAGAACGTGATTCCGGTGAAAGGATCACCAGATCGCTTCCGACGAGCACAGATGGGCCCACTCGCGAGAGGGCTTCACTCTGGGGACGCCGGCACGCCGGACCACACGAGCACGGTCGTACCCCCGGGCGTCGCATCAGGGGCACTCGACTCGCGGGTCACACGGATCTCGTCCGGGCTCGCTCCGGCGGCGTCGCCGGAGGTGACGAGCACGGATCGACCGTCGCGCTCCACGACCACCCGTCCGAGCAGGCGCCAGCCATCGGGCCGGTGAGCCCAGGCTTCGTAGGTCTCGGGCGAGGCGAGCGCGGGGAGGTGGCTCGTGGTCAGCACCGCGACCGGCTCTCCGGGCCGCGTGCGGTAGCTCCCGTGGGCATCGGGGGGCGCTCCGGACGCGGGCCCCAGGCGAAGCGGCACCACGTCGCTCGCCGTGACCATTCGCAAGGCTTGCTGGTTGCGTGCTGCGTCCTTTGCGCGACCCCTCACGACCAGCACGACGATGGTGACGGAGACCACCGCGATCAACACGGGAGCCAGGCGCTTCAGCGCGAGGCGGATTCGCGTCTTGGTGGTCCCCACGGGGGTGAGCAGTGCGGAGGCGATCTGCTTGTGCGTCAGCTCGTCGAAGAACGCGAGCGAGAGGGCCTGTCGCTGCGCTGGGGGGAGAGCATCGACGGCCGCGCGTATGACCGACCGCCGGTGCGCGAGCCACTGCGCCTCGTCGGGCTCAATCGCGTCGTCGGGCACCTGAGCGATCTCTTCGTCGGTGTGCCGCCCGCGGGCATGCTCGCGTCGCACCTCGTTCAGCGCATGGCGGCGGGCGATCTGAGCGATCCAGCTCTTGAACGAGCCACGCGCGGGGTCGAACGTCTCGTGCTTCTTCCAGAGCGTGACGAAGACGTCCTGGACGACCTCCTCGGCGGTCGCGGCATCCACGAAGTGCGCGGCGATCGTGAAGACGAGGCTGCATAACGTTGGTGGAGCGTGCGCAGCGCATCCTCGTCGCCGCGGCCCAGTTTCGCCACCAGCGACTCATCGGTCTCGCGCGTGGCCGGTTCTTGCTGTGCCGGCGTGAGGACGGCCGTCGCGTCGGAGGTGGTCATCGGGGGCGCTCGCTCGGTGTCTCGGATCGTCGGCGGGTGTGTCAGCGCGCGGGTGAGCGACCGCCGCTCACGCTCGGATCGACCATCAGGCGTCCTTCCCATCGACGACGAGAAAGGATCGCGTCGAGCGACCATAACCGGCACCCGCGGCGACGAGGAACGCGCATGCGACAAGCATCGTCACGTCGAGGCGCGCCTGGGTACGCGAAGGCCCAGAAGCCCGTCTTCGGCATCGCCGTTACGGGCTCCGGTCCGGCCCCGAAGAGGAGCGGTAGCTTCGTCGTGACGATGGCGACGACCATGTCGGCGACCAGCGGCAGCGCGGCCAGACGGGTGAACAGCCCCAGGACGAGCAGCGCGCCGCAGCCCACCTCGATCGCGCCTACCGCGAGCGCCCACTGGGGTGGCAAGCCGATCTTGGCGAACCGGCCGGGGCCCTGGTTCTCGAAGAGGAACTTCACGAGCCCCGAGGAGAGGAACACCCCGCCGACGGCGAGCCGCACGAGAATGGTGGCGCGGACCGGCTGACCGATGCCCGGGCGCAGGAAGAACGCGGCGACTCTTCGAAGACGTTCGGTGAGATTGGTTGGGCTCATGACCTCTCTACACGCGACGGAGGCCGGTGGATTTGCGTCCTCGGGAAATCGAGAGGCGCAGCTCGAGGACTTGCTCCCCCGGGGCGAATTGCGTCAAGCTCGACGCAGTCCCGTTCGAGCTCGACGCGACCTGGGTCAAGCTCGACGCAATCTCGGTCGAGCTTGACGCGGCGTTTGCCAAGCTCGACGCAGTCTCTCGAGGAGGGGCAGAGGGAAGTGACAAGCTTGTCCTCTATTGCGTCGAGCTCGACGTGATTTCTCTCCCGCCCTTGTTCCACATGGACAAGGGTTAGGTGGATTGCGAGTCGCTTGACGCGGATCATGACCACGTCGCACACGGCCGAGCGCGGTCGAACTGCGGCGCGCGCGCAGTTCTCGATTTTCGAAGAAATGCGTGAAGGTTTTCTTGCCGCGCCCCTCCAACAGCTCTGAAGAGACCGAGGAAGGCCGATGGAAAGCTGCGAGAGCTTCGAGGAGCAGATGGAGATGCAACTTCATGGCGCGCTCACGCGCGACCAGGAAGACGCCCTCGTGGCGCATCTCGCTCGTTGCGAATCGTGTCGTGCCTTCCAGGATCTCACGAAAGGAACGAACACGCTCATGGCGCAGCACGCTTCGATGCACATTCAGACCCTCGACTGGGACGCGCTCTTCGCCCGAACACAGGCGCACCTCCGGCGGTACACGCGTGAGAAGCTCGTCACCGCTGGTGTGGTGTGCGCGGCCTTGGTGCCGATGATCGTTCTCGTCCAGGGCCACGCCGTGAGCGTCGTCCTGACCTCCTTTCTGGCGTGTGTGGTCGCCCTCGTGGTGCTCTGGTGGCGGTCGCGCGCCGAGCGGAATCGCCCCACGAGCGAGAGCGACGCGGGCGATCTCCTCTTCGCCTACCGGCGCTTGCTGGAGGATCGCCTCCGGAGGACCAGACGGACGCCGCTCGTCTACCTGGCGTGGCTCCTCGCCTACTTCTACATGGCGCGCGAGCAGCTGGTGTCGACGCACGCCTGGCTCGGCTTCGGCGGGATGGCGTGCGTATTTGCGGCGACGTTCGCGTACTACGCGCGGGTCAGGCAGCCGCAGATTCGGAAAGAGCTCGACGCGCTCAAGGCGAACACCGTTTCCAAGTAGGCGCCCGGTCGATGCTCCCCATGACCGAAGAAGCAGCGCGTCTCCTCTGCGAGAAGGCGCGCGCCCCCTCCGCGGACGAGCGGGAGAAGGCGTTTGCCGATCTCTTCGCGGCGTTCCGCTCTTCGGTCTTCGCTCTCTGTCTACACGTGACCGGCGGCAGGGCCGACGCCGAGGACGCCCTGCAAGACTGCTTCGTCGCCGTCTACCGGGGCCTCGCCGGCTTTCGTGGCGAGGCGCGTCTCTCGACTTGGGTCTACCGGATCGCCGTCCGGTCGGCGCTCGCGACGAAGGCGCGTCGCCCGCACACGTCGCTGGTCGACGGCGTCGAGACTCCCAGCGCCGAGGCCGGGCCAGAAGACCTCGCGGCCTCCCGGCAGCAGCTGCGGAAGCTCGACGCGGCCCTCGAACGACTCTCGAGCGAGCATCGGGTGGTCCTCTCGCTCTTCGCCCTCGACGGACTCGACCACGCCGAGATCGCGGCGATCCTCGGCGTCCCCGCCGGCACCGTCTGGTCGCGCCTCCACCTCGCTCGCAAGCGACTCAACGCGCTCCTCGCCGAAGGACCGCCGTAGCCCGGCCTCGCGCCCGCTCGATCCGATATCGTCGCCGCATGAGTCTCTTCCGGCCCGAGGCGCGGATGGTGGCGGTGAGCTTCCTCGTGCTCTACCTCGAGCTGGCGCTCATTCGCTGGGTCCCGGGGTACCTCCACAACTTCGGGTACTTCACGAACTTCGCGATGCTCGCGGCGTTCCTCGGGATCGGTCTCGGGTGCTTGCTTCCGGGGCGTCGAACGGCGGTCGCGTACCTGCCGTGCGCGTTGATGGCGCTCGTCGCCGTCGTGCGCCTCGCGCACCTGAAGCTGGAGCTGTCGGGCGGATCGGGCGGGGTCTTCTGGTCAGAGCAGATCATCGAGGGGGGGGCGCACGCGTCGGCTTCGAGAGCGAAGCTGGTCGTTTTCCTCGGTGCGACGCTCGCGTTCGTCGGGGCGGGCCCAAGGCTGGCGGCGCGCATCGGCGCCTCGGGAAACCACGGACGTGGGTTCGTCGCTGCGCTCGTGACGGCCGCGTATCTCCCTTTCGTCTTCATGCTGGTCGCGGACATCGCCGGCAGGGCGAGCTCGGCGGTCGACCTCGGCGGCAACGCGCGCGAAGGGATCAACTGGCTGATCCCCTTGCACGACGACTCGCTCGTGCCCCCTACGACGCTGTTCGTGCTCGGGCTCTTTCTCCTCATCACGCTCACCTTCGTCGGGCTCGGCCAGACCCTGGGCACGCTCTTCGGCGCGCTGCCGCGGCTCCGTGCGTACGGGCTGAACGTCTTCGGCGGGCTAACGGGGATCGTCGTCTTCGCGGCGCACTCGCACTACGAGCACTCGCCCGTCGTCTGGTTCTCGGTCTGCGCCGTGGTGACGTTGCCGTTCCTGGCCGAGACGCCGCGCGCGCTCTGGGGCGTGCACGCGCTCGTGCTGGGGACCTTCCTTTGGGTCGTTTCGCTGGGGACCGAGAACGACGTCTGGGGACCGTACTACCGGCAGACGCTCATCAAGGCACCGAGCGGGTTCATGCTCGCCGGCAACGGAATTCCCGGGATGGCGCTCGCCGACTTCGAGCACCTCGGGAACACCGAGATGTACGAAGTGCCGTACTCGAGCCCAATGCGCGCGCTCCGGAAGCACCCCGACGCGCCCGTCGATCGTGCGCTCGTGATCGGCTGCGGCGGCGGGAACGACGTGGCGATGGCGCTTCTGAACGACGCGCACCACGTCGACGCCGTCGACATCAACGCCTGGGGCATCGAGATGGGCAAGCAGCACCACCCCTTGAAGCCGCTCCACTCCGATCGCGTGAGCACCTACGTCGCCGACGGCCGCGAGTTCCTGGCTCGCCCCGGGGGAAAGTACGACCTCATCGTCTACGGCCTCCCCGACTCGATGTTCACGAACGACCGCAGCAACCTCCGCGTCGAGAGCTTCATCTTCACGCGCGAGGCCTTCGAGAGCGTCCGCTCGCGGCTGACCGACGACGGCGTCCTCGTCGTCTACAACTATTACCGGGTGCCGTGGCTCATCGAGAAGATCCGCGGCATGCTCCGCGACTCGTTCGGGCAAGAGCCGTACGTGAAGCAGTTCCTGGACAAGGACGGAAAGCCCGCGTCGCTCTACCCCGCGGCGCTCGCCGTCGGCCCCGGGCTCGCGCTTCCTGCACCCGCGAAGGCGGCGATGCCGTCGCCCGCGACGGATGACTGGCCCTTTCTCTACCTCACGGGGCGCGTGCTCCCACGGCCGTACGTGAACGCCCTCGCCGGCGTCGGCGCGCTGTCGTTGGGGCTCGTGCTCGGAGCGCTGGCGTGGATGCGCAGGCGGGAGAGGCAGGGGGGGCACGAGGCAAACGAAGGAGAGGACGGCGCGCTCCTGGCGACTCTGTTCTTCATGGGCGTGGCGTTCGTGCTCTTGGAGACGAGGAGCGTCGTCACGTTCGGGCTCTTCTTCGGCTCGACGTGGTGGAACAACGTCGTCGTCTTCGCGGCGATCCACGTGAGCGTTCTGCTCGCGGTCCTCGTGAACGCGCGATTCCCCTCGATCCCGCGCCGCGCGATGGCCGCTGCGCTCGTCGCATCGCTGCTCTTCGCGTGGGCGCTCCCCCCGTCGATGCTGCTCGTAGGGGGGACGGCGACACGCGCCGTGCTGGCGGGAGCGGTGGCGTTCCTGCCGATCTTCTGCGCGAACGTGCTGTTCGCGAGCGTTTTCAAGTCGGCCAAGGAGGGGCGCGTCAGCTACGCATTCAACCTGCTCGGCGGGATGCTGGGGGGGTTGCTCGAGTACGTATCGCTGCTGATCGGGTACCGTGCACTGGTAGTCGTGGCGCTGGCCCTCTATGTGGCTGCGCTAGCATGCATGTTTCGATACGCGCGGCGGACTCTCTCCGCGGACGAGGAACGATGGATCTCGAAGACGTCCTGAAGGTCGCGCCGGCAGTCGGAGTCGTCATCGGCCTCGGCATCTACTCCGCTCGCCAGAAGCGCGCGGCTGCCGCGATGAGCGAGAAGATTCGCGCGGAGCTGAGCGGAGTCGACAGCCTCGCATTGCCCGAGCTCGTCACGCGACTCGGCTTCAAGGACGGGTTCTACAATCGTGGCAAGGTCATGAACGTCATCAACCCGATGGTGACCGCCGGCGAGATCCTCTCCGAAGAGCCGCCCGGGACGACGATCGCGGACCGGCTCAGCGTCTTGCGCTTCCGCCTACGAGCGAAGCCCGTCGCATGACGGACCGCGCGCCGAGGCCGAGGACCGCGAGAACGGTAAACCCGCGTCACGAGCGCGATTCTCGGCGACGGCGAGCCTCATCGTCGCTACACGTCCCGGCGCATCATGGCTTCACCTAGGCCACGCTCGGTTCCACCCGTCGCTGGCGCGCCGGTCTGGCTCCATCCGACCAAGCCGGAGCTCGTCCAGCAGCTCTCCGCAGTGCGAAGCACGCTCGTCGCTGCGGGGGCCGAGTCGCTGCGCGCGCTTCACCTCTACGATCGGTACCTCGAGAACCTCGCGGAGCCGCACCGCTCGACCCTCAGATTGACCGTCGCGGGGAGCTGGCTATCGCTCGACGTGATGACCGCACACTACGCCGCGTGCGATTCGCTCGGCCTCGCCCCGGAGCGCGTTCTCGAAATCGGACGAGGCATCGGCACGAAGATGAACGACCTTTGGGCCGGTCTCATGAGGTCGATCGTCAAGACGGCAGGCGTGACCCCGTGGTCGGCGCTCGATCTGTACGGCCGCTTCTGGTCGCGCATGTTCGTCGGCGGGGGCGTGGCTCTGCTGCGCCAAGGGCCGAAGGAAGCGATTGTCTCGCTTCGCGAGCTCCCCATTGCGCCGTACGCCTACTTCCGGGGGACGTTCTGTGGCGTGCACGAGCGGATCCTCGGAATGCTCTGCTCCAAGATTTACGTTCGCGTCGTCGCCAGCAGCCTGACGCCCAGCGGATTCGATCTGCGCCTTTCGTGGGTCTGAGCCGAGCTCCGCCCGTTCGAGCTCATGGCCGTGTAGCGACGTTGGTGTAACGGCGTCGCGACGAACGCAACACTCCACGCTCGCGAGATGGTGCGTCGTGACGAAGCCGAGCGAGGAGCCGCGCGAGCGGTGACGAGCGCGTCTTCACGCTGCGCTTCTCCAACGGCTGAGAGTCCCGCCCCGGTAAGCGCCGAAGCGCCGGGTAGCAGGTCCCAGGCGCGCGGAGAGATCCGCGTGTCCCGAGCGGGACGTCGAGAGCCTCTACGGAGGGAGCAACAACGCGGGCCGCAACATGAAGTGAAGCTTGCAGCCTCGAAAGAGAAACAATCCGAGAGCCGAGCCGCTCATTTCACGGCGAAGGCCACGCTCGACGCGCCAGGTTTCGGACAAACACGCGCATCGAGTCTCGGCGGGTATTGAGCGCAGCACGCGTTGAAGGAGAAGCACGGAACACGGGAGACCCGTCTCCACTGCCGTCGTCGCGGCGAGGTGGCTCGTATAAGCCGAAGGCGAAATCGAGCGCCGTGGAGCGGGAGTCCGAGGGGATCGCAGTACTGTCGATGGTCGCGCAGAAGAACGCGACCGGAGGGAGAGGTCCCTGCGGTGATCGAGTCGGAGGCGCAGGTAAGCGCGAGGGAATGGCCGCTTCGAGCGGACCTAACCACCCCGGCGGTCGCAAGACCGTCGACCAAGTGCGACGACTGCAACGACGACTGTGTGGAGCGGCCAAGCGGTCGCCGGAGCGGCGTTTCCACGCGCTGTACAACCATCTCTCGCGGAGTGACGTCCTCGGGGAAGCGTGGAAGCGAGTGCGGAGCAGCAAGGGAGCGGCGGGCGTCGACAAGGTGACGCTCGTCGCGATCGAGCAGAGTGGCGTCGGGACCTTCCTCGAAGGGATCGGCGTCGCGCTGCGCGAGGGGACGTATCGGCCGTCGATGGTGTTGCGCCGATACATTCCGAAGGCCGATGGGAAGAAGCGGCCACTGGGCATTCCGACGATTCGAGACCGAGTTGTGCAGATGTCGGCGAAGCTCGTGCTGGAGCCGATCTTCGAGGCGGACTTCAAGCCGACCTCGTACGGCTTCCGTCCGAAGCGCAGCGCGACGATGGCTCTCGAGACGTTGCGAAAGCGCGGCGCTCGCGGGGGCAATCACGTGCTCGACGCCGACATCCGCGACTACTTCGGGAGCATCGATCACGAGAAGCTGATGAAGCTCGTGTCGAAGCGCATCTCGGATCAGGGCGCAGTCGCGCGCAACGTACCTGTGGCCTGAGATCCCATGCGCACCAATCAGAAGGAACGCTCGCGCGCTGCGCGAGACACGGCACCGGCCAGTTCGGCCAGGTGCCGGGGCCCATGTTCGGAGCGGTTCCGGGCATGGGTCTCGGTAGCGGCGCGATTCAGAATCCCTACTACGCCGCAGCCATGCAGGGGGCGCCTGGGTTCGTGCCGGGCTTCAACCACACCGCCGGGGTCAACCCGCTGGCGTACGGGATGAATCCGGCCATCCAGCCGCAGATCCCGCAGCCGCTCGGTCCGTGGGGAGTGCCGCAGGTTCCGCTCGGCGCATTCGCGCAGCAGGGCATTCCGGGCGGGCTGGGTCACACCAGCCCGGAGGCGGTGGATCAGAGCTGGTACGGGCGAGGGCTCGATCCGACCGTCGGTCGCATCGCGCAGACGTTCCCTTTCGTTCAGTGGGGTTTCTCGCCCTTCGCGCAGGGCTATTCGCCGTACGGCTCGGCAGCGCTCTGATCCAGACCCCGATCAGCTGAAGGTCGAGGAGGCGGCGTCCCCGGGGGTTTGGGGGCGCCGCCGCTTCTTTATCGGAGCCATAGACCCTCGCCGAACGTCAGCCTCACGGCGTCGTCGAGCGTGTACGCGAAGCGGACGATCTCTTCGCAGACGGCGCGCGGCACCTGCGTGCTTTCGAAGCGGTTGGCGCGATTCTCCGCGGGCAGCACGATGACGCGGAGGCTGCGGTTGTACGCCCCCTTGACCTTGTACTCGGCCTCACCGATGCTCCGCACGACGAGCGCATCGTGCGAGTCGGCGATGAGCACGCCGCTGAAGGCGATGTCCTGCGGGACCGGCCGCTGAAGAAAGGTCGACAGAAACGCCAGCGCCGTCGGGAGCCCGGCGGAGAGCCCGCCTGACGGCTCGTCTTCCTTGGTGACCTTGTACGTGTAGTCGTAGTGGAGGATGTCTCGCGTCTGCTGGGGGAAGCGAGAGCGCGCATACTCGCGGACGGCGAAGAAAGTATTGCGCACGCTCTGCTTCATCTCGAGGGTCACGTTCCCCAGGATGTCGTCGCTCGCGAGAAAGCCTCCACGACCGACCTCGGTGGGGGTGCGATCGACCCAGACCTGATGGATGAGCCCCTTCGCCTTGCCGATGAAGTGGAAGACGGCGGCAGCCAGCACGCGCCCGATCGTCTGCGAGTCGCGTCGCGCCGCGGCCTCCAGGGCGTGCGCTCGCTCGGCGCAGCGCTCGGCCTCCGGGTAGTCGCCGATCAGGCGCCGGAGCGTGGCCATGTTGCGCCACGGCGCTTCGGCGAGCGGGGTGTCACGGATCGACGTCGCCAGATTCGCGACGAGACGAGACCGCAGCTCGGTGCTCCCGACGACCTCCGCGACCAATACTTCGTGAGCCTCGCGTGCGTGATCGAGCAGCGATGCGAGGACTCGCGGGTCGTCGGGATCGTCGCGCAGCACCTCGACGAAGCTCGCCACCGCGCCTGGGACGTCCCCTTGGACGAGCGCGAGATCCGCCAAGTACTTTCGATCGAGCAGCTCGCCCCCGCGTCCGAAGAACGTGCGCGCCTCGTCGAGAGCCCCCCGGAGGAACGCGCGTATCGCGTGCTCGCGCGAGGACTGCGTGTTCTCCGCGTCGATCGCCTCGACCGGTACGAGCTGCACTCGGCGCAGCTCTGCGAGCGGTAGGTAGCGCCAGGCCGCCACCGTCGCGACGTCCGCCTCGGACACGCGATGCATCCGTCGCCGGAACGCGGTGAGAAAGCGCTCCTCATATTCGTCGGCGCGCTCGCGGTTGTTCAGTCTGCGGTAGACGCCGGCAAGCCTCCCGAGCGTCGACAGTTTCTCGAAGCTCCGATCCAGGAAGCGGAAGATGTGTGCAGCGTGCTCGAGGTACGCGGGGGTCCCGAGGCGCTCGTAGACGCGCGCGAGCGCGAGCACGCGATCGACGTCGGTCTCGAAGCCCCGCTCCTTGCCGAGCTGCTCCAGCACGATGCGCGCTCGCTCGAGGTCGCCCGACAGCTCGGCGATCCAGGCGTTCGCGAGGACCGCGAGCTTGTACACCTCGCGATCCGAGCGCTCGTACTTGGTCGCGACCCGCTCGCACCGCACGCGCGCTTCGTCCGTCCTCCGGGCCAAGAAGTGACGGAAGGCCTCTTCGAGCTCGAGCTCCGCCGCCGGCTTTCGTGTGACCCTGGTTCCGCGCGAGTGCCACCAACTCGCTCTCCACGCTCGGGGTCCTTCGCGAGCTGCAGGATCGACCCCAGCCGCATGAGCGCGTGCTCGATATGGGGGGATTGCGCGTGGATCTGCGCCCAGCACGCGATGGCCTGAGAGAGCTCGCCGCGCATGTGCTTGATGCGCGCCAGAAGGTTGAACGCGGTGAGGTTCTTCGGGTCCGTGTCGAGAATCTCGGCGAGCTCATGCTCCGCCGCGTGGAGCTCGCCGAGCTCGACGAGGACCTGGGCGTAGAGGAGCCGGTCGTGAGCACGGGGAGCGTCGGACATTGTCCCTCGAGATTATTTTGGAGCGGTTCACTTCTCGAGGAGCGTGAGACCTTCGCGGACGGCGTACTTCGTCAGCTCCGCGATGGATCGGATGCCGAGCTTCCCCATGAGCTGCCGTCGATGCGTCTCGACGGTCGGCACGGCCAGGTGCAGCGCGGCGGCGATGTCCTTCGAGGTCTTCCCCTCGGCGATCAGCTGAAGCACCTCGCGTTCCCGACCACTCAGCTCTTTCGTCGGGTGCTCTGCGTATGCCTCCCGCACGCTCGCGATCACGTCCTCGGCCACGGCGGGGCTGACGTACGCCCGGTTCTGCACGACGGTGCGTATGGCTAGAATCAGCTCGCTCGCGGCGGCGTCCTTGACCAGGTAGCCGACCGCCCCGACTGCGAACATCGCCAGCACGTAGCGGCGATCCGAGTTCATCGAGAGCGCGATCACCTTCGCCGCGCGGTGCTCCGAGAGGATCTCGCGTGTGGCGTCGATGCCGTTCAACCCCGGCATCCCGATGTCCATCACGATGACGCAGGGTCGCAGGCGCAGCGCGAGCTCGACCGCGTCTCTCCCGTTCGACGCCTCCCCCGCGAGCTGCATGTCCGACTCTCGCTCGAGGACGGCGCGGAGCCCGTCGCGCATGATGGCGTGGTCATCCACCAGAAGAATCTTCATCCCTCCTCCTCTCCGGATACGGGGTGGGCCTCCTGACGATCGCCGGTACGCGCAGCCGCACCCGCGTCCCCTGTCGCGGCGTGGACTCGATCGCGACGGTCCCACCGAGCCGGTGAATCTGTTCCCGCACGCTAAAGAGCCCGAAGCCGTTCGGGGCGTGCACGGTTCGCTCCGTGTCGAAGCCGATCCCGCGGTCTTCCACGTCGATCACGAAGTCATCTCGCTCGTGCCTCATCTCGACGCGCGCCGTCTGCGACTCGGCGTGCTTGAAGACGTTCGTGAGCAGCTCGCGGACTGCGCGGAAGAGGAGTGCTGCGATCGCGTCGTCGAACGGGGGGCGCTTGCCGTCGTCGACGATCTCGACGTGGATCCCGGCGCGCTTCTCGATCTCCTCGGAGAGCCACGAGAGCGCCGCCTTGAGCCCGAGGTCGTACAGGACGGGGGGACTCAGCTCGAAGGTGAGCGTGCGAGTGTCCTCGACCGAACCCACGATCAGCTCGATGGCCGACGCGATCGCGGCCTGTACGTCGCCCGTCGCCGCCTCGCGGACGGACTCGAGCTTAATTCGCGCAAGTGCGAGCGACTGGCCGATCCGGTCGTGGAGATCGCCGGCGATGCGACGGCGCTCGCGCTCTTCGGCGAGCGCGGCCTGAAACGCCATCTTCTGCAGCTTGCCCTGGTAGATCGCGACCTTGCGCTCTGCTTCCTTGCGCGCGCTCACGTCGGTCACGAACGTGACGATGAGCAGCCCGTCGCTGGACTCCATCGTGCTCAGGACCACCTCCACCGGGAACTCCGTGCCGTCCTTCCGCAGCGCGACGAGCGCCCGGCCCGATCCCATGACACGCGACCGCGGCGCCGCGACGAACTGCGCCCGGTCGATGGCATGAGCCCCGCGGAGACGGCTCGGAAGAAGCTCGTCGACGCGCAGGCCGTCCATCTCCGTTCCAACGTATCCGAAGACGCGCGCGGCCATCTCGTTGGCGAAGACGATGACCCCGTTCCTGTCGCTCATCAGCACGGGTACTGCAGCGGAGGTGAGCATCTGACGGAATCCCGCTTCGCGCTCCGCGAGCCGTGCCTCCGTCCGTGTGCGCTCGGTGATGTCCACCAGCGCGAGGAGGATCACGTTCAACTGCGGCGCGCGGCGGCCGTTTGCCAGCACCACGCGCTTCTCCGGGAGCGCCAGCTCGAACGTCACCTCGCCGGGCGGTCCGCCGGCGACGAGCCGCCCGAGCAGCTCCGCCAGCGCCGGAACGTTCCAGTAGCCGCCGGCGGCCTCGTCGAGGCGTCGCCCGTCGATGTCTCCCTGCGTGACCTTGAAATGCTCGTAGAACGCCCGGTTCGCCGATCGCACCTGCAGATCGTCCCCGAGCACGACGAGGCACTCGTGCATCGTCTCGACGATGCTCTCCGCGTAGTCGCGCGCTTCGGTAAGCTGGAGCTTCGCCTTCGTGAGCGCGTCGATGTCGTAGACGCTGATGATGGTGCCGTCGATGCCGTTGCTGGACGTCCTGTACGGGCGAACGCTGAGCTGAGACCAGCGACCGTCCTCGGTCTGGATGGTCCGCTCGACGGGGGCGAGGTGGTCGAGCACGTCTCGGACGAGCGAATCGAGCTCGGGGATCCCGAGCTTGGCCCGCACGTCGGCGATGGGGCGCCCGACGTCGGCCGCGGCGATGCGCAGGAGGCTCGTCGCTGCCGGAGTGAACCGGCGTATGCGCGAGTCCCGCCCGAGGATCACGATGGGGATCGCGACGCTGGTCACGATGTTCGAGAGATCGTCGGCGAGGCGCGTGGCCTCGAGGTTGCGATCGAGCATCTCGTCGTTGACCGTGCGCAGCTCCTCGTTCGTCGTCTGGAGCTCCTCCTTCGCGGTCTGGAGCTCCTCGTTCAGGCTCTGGAGCTCCTCGTTGGACGACACGATCTCTTCGTTCGAGGCCCTCAGCTCCTCGTTGCCGGCCTCGAGCTGCTCGATCACCGACTGGAGGTACTCGCGCGTCGACGCGAGCTCGTGCCTGAGCCCCTCCTCAGTCGCGGCGTACGCGGGCCCTTTCGAAGGGACACGGTCGACCTCGACGCGCATGGCGCGCTCGTTGAACAGCACCGAGAAGAAGCGAGCGTCGGAGAGGGGGACGGCGAACGGGATCACGTCAATCTCGACGGAGTCGTTCGTCCTGCCGGCGTCGCTCGTCACGACCGTCGCGCGCGCGCGCTTGCCGGTGGCGCGGGCTTCGTCGATCGCGCGTCGAAGGGGGACGCGAAGCTCTTCGCGTGCCATCCGTAGGAGGTCCAGCGTCGCGGTGCCGGGAGCAGGCTCCAGGAAAGGGGCCATCTCCCCGCGGAACTCGACGATGGCGAGGTCGTCCCTCACGACGACGCCCACCGGGGCGACGGCCGCGAGGATCGTACGGTCGGCTTCCTTGCGGACGTCACCTGCGTTCGCCGCGCGTTCCGCCCGTGGAGAGGCAATCGCCGACGGGGACCATCCGCGCCCATCACCGAAGTCGAACGACGGGCGGATGGGAGCCGGCGCGCGCGCATAGACCTTGTGCCTCGCGTCGGCGGACGTGAACCCCGGGAACACACCGACGGTCTCGGCCGTGCCGAGGACCAGGTACCCCGGCTCGGCGAGCGCGTAGTGGAGCATCGGGAGAATGCGCTGCTGAATCGTCGCGGAGAGATAGATCATCAGGTTCCGGCAGCTGATGAGATCCATCTTCGAAAAGGGCGGGTCGCGCGTGATGTCGTGCGTCGCGAAGACGCATCGATCGCGTACGTCCTTCGCGATTTGGTAGCCGCGCTCGGTCCGCCGAAAGAACCTCATCAGACGCCCTGGCGTGACGTCCTCGACGATGCTCTCGGAGTAGAGGGCGGCGCGCGCGCGATCGATCGCCCGGCGACTGACGTCGGTGCCGAAGATCTTGATGGGCACCGCCGAGCCCGCGTCCCCGAGGACCTCGATGAGGCGAATCGCGAGCGAGTAGACCTCTTCGCCGCTCGAGCAGCCGGGAATCCACACGCGGAGCGGCACGTCCGCGCGTCGTCCAGCGATCAGGCGCGGGAGGATCTCGCGCCCGAGCGCCTCCCACACCCCTGGGTCGCGGAAGAAGCTCGTGACGTGAATGAGCACCTCCTCGGCGAGCGCGTCGACCTCCGCCGGCTCCGCGGTGACGAGGTCGGCGTAATCACGCAGGCTCGTCGTGCGCCGAAGGACGCCGCGACGCTCGATGCGTCGCCGGAGCGTCGTGGCCTTGTAGTGCGCGAAGTCGACGCCCGTCGCCTGGCGGATGGAGGTGAGGATCCGGCGGAAGGAGATCTCGTCCTCGACGTCGTCGTCGTCCTTGCTCCCCGATGGTCGCGAACCCATTCGGGCGATCTCGAGGGCGATCTCCTCGACGGGGAGTATGAAATCCACGCATCCTGTCGCGATCGCGCTCTGGGGCATGCTCTCATGCTCAGCCCCTTCCTGCGCGAACGTGATCCCTCCCTCCGCTTTGATGCTTGCAATCCCTCGTGAGCCATCGGCACCCATGCCGGAGAGCACGACGCCGACAGCGCGCCCATGACAGTCATTGGCCAGGGCGCTGAGGAACGCATCGACGGGAAGCTGTGCACCCGACCCCGATCGTGGCGCCAGCCGCAAGGCGCCGTGCTCGAGGGTCAGCTCGGCGCCCGGTGGGAGCACATGGACGCGATTGACGTGAACCCTCTCGCCGTCGCGCGCCGCCTCCACGGGCATGGAGGTTGCCCTCGACAGGATGTCGACGAGGTTGCTCTCGTGTTTCGGGTCGAGGTGGTGGACGACGACGACGCCGACGCCCGGGCGCTCGCCGAGACGCCGCAATAGGAGCGTCGTCGGGGCGAGTCCTCCCGCGGACGCGCCGACGCCGACAATCGGAAATGTTCCCGAAAGGTTCTCCCCCACGCTGCCCCCCCAGGCCATCGCGCGCGCACCGTAGGCGGGCATCTACACTTCGGCAACCTCTACGCGTCTCATCCATTCTCCTTTTCACTGGAGGCGGCCAAGACAGGCTGCGAGATCGTTTCGATCTCGCACAGTTGCCCGTCGATCGGATTGTCGCGAGGGCTTTCATTGATTCTGACGATGGCTCGAGGTGGCTGTCGGAAGGAAAAGAGGAAGTCCGGGGGGACAGCCATGACCGAGTTTCTAGGCTGGATACAGTGTGCGGGGCACCGCGTGCTCGTCGAGCGGGTCGACGAGGACGAGAAATTTCATGTCGTTCGGTTGTGCATGGCGTGCGGGGCCTTCGATCGGGGCCACGAGCTTCGAGTCCCGAAGTGCTCCTTCGTGCCGTGCGCGCGCTACAGAATCGAGGAGTGCGCGTAGCCATGGGGGGCGCAACTCCGCACGATCGCAGTCGCGCGGTGACGCAACAGTGGAGTGCGATCACGAACGCCATCAGTCGAGCTCGTGGGCGTCGCGAAGACTTCGAGGATGCTGACGGCTCGCTGTCGCTGGAGAGAGCCATTGAGACCTGTTCGCGACTGACCGAGGAGGCGCTTCGTCGCGAGCAGTGGATCGCGGTGCTCAGTCACGATCTCCGCGCTCCGCTTCACTCGATCCAGGCCACGACACGCGCTCTATCGGCGGGAGATCTCGACGAGAAACAGCGCTCGCAGGTCAAGCGCATCGACCACGCGGCGTCGCGCCTCGCCACGCTCGTCGGTGAGACGCTCGACTACGCACAGGTGCGCCTCCGTGACGGCGGTATCGCCATGCAGCGCCGACGGTGCGCGCTTCGGGTCGTGTGTGAAGAAGCGATCGAGCAGGTGCGGGCCGTCTCTCCCGAGCGGACGATCGTCCTGCGCGCATCGAACAACCTGGAGGGGCTGTGGGATCCGGTCCGAATCGCGCAGCTCCTCTTCCACCTCGTCGGAAACGCCATCTCGTACGCGTGCCCGACGAGCACCATCTCGGTGACGCTCACCTCGAATGTCCAGGGTGCCGAGATCGCCGTACACAACTGGGGAGGGCCCATCGACGAGGCTGAGCTCCCGTTTCTTTTCGAACCATTCCGGCGCGGGACCCATGACGGTTCGAACGCGCATGGTCTGGGCCTCGGTCTCTTCGTTGCGCGAGCGATCGCCAAGGCACATGGTGGAGGCATCCGTGTCTCGAGCTCGGAGCACGAAGGGACCACATTTCGCGTTGCCCTGGACGGGGGGGGACCCGTCGCAGCGACACATGCAAAGTGAAGGAACGGGGGGGAACCATGAGCAGAAATATTCTGGCAGTAGCGGATGATTGGGATTCACGCTGCGGGCTAACGGCCGCGCTTTCGGGCCGCGGTCTCGAGGTCGCCACCGTGTGTACTGCGGAAGAGGCTCTCGCGCTGGTGACGGCACGCGACTTCGACGCGGTTCTCACGGACGTCGAGCTCGAGGGCATGACGGGGCTCGAACTCTGCGCGCAGATCGTCAGGAGCAGACCGGGGGTGCCGGTAATCGTGGCGTCGAGCTTCGGGAGCTTCGAGAGCGCTCTAGGGGCGCTTCGCGCCGGTGCGTGCGACTTCGTCACGAAGCCTTTCGCGCCAGAGGAAATCGTGAAGACCCTCGAGCGCGCGATCGCGCGGAAGGAGCTCGGTGACGAGGTGAAGCGCCTTCGCGTGGGCGCGCCCGAGTCGACACGCGACGGGAGACCCGGCACGAGCGCGACGATGGCGAGGGTGCACGAACTCGTCGCGCGCGTCGCCGAGACGGAAGCAACGGTGCTCGTCACAGGGGAGAGCGGAACCGGCAAGGAGATCGTCGCGCAGGCGATTCACGCGAGGAGTCGCCGCGCGGCCGGCCCTTTCGTGGCCATCAACTGCGCGGCGATGCCCGAGTCGCTGCTCGAGAGTGAGCTCTTCGGCCATGTGAAGGGCGCGTTCACCGACGCGCGTCAGGCACGGCACGGCTTGTTCCTCCAGGCGAGGGGAGGGACGCTCCTTCTCGACGAGATCGGCGAGATGCCTGCCGGCATGCAGGCGAAGCTTCTACGCGTGCTTCAGGAGCGCGTCGTGCGGCCCGTCGGTGGGGAGACCGAGGTTCCGTTCGACGCTCGCATCATCGCCGCCACGAACCGCGACCTCGACGCAGAGGTGCGTGAGCGGCGCTTCCGGGAGGACCTCTTCTATCGGATCAACGTCGTGCGCGTTCACCTGCCGCCACTGCGTGAGCGGGGCATGGATGTCTTGGACCTGGCGCAGTCGTTCATCACGCGATTCGCGCGGCTGCATCACGTGAACGTGCGCGGTCTAGCGCCCGCAGCGGCGGAGCGTCTTCTCGCGTACCACTGGCCCGGCAACGTGCGCGAGCTTCAGAATTGCATCGAGCGCGCCGTCGCACTCGCGTCGCACGACCTGCTGCTCCTCGACGATCTCCCTGATCGACTCCGCGAATACAGCGCGCCGCACGCGAGCCTCAATCGGACCGACCCGGTCGACCTGCTTCCGATGGACGAAATCGAACGGCGCTACGTGTACCGCGTGCTCGAGGCTTCGGGCGGAAACAAGTCGCGGGCGGCGGAGGTGCTCGGGTTCGATCGGCGGACCTTGTATCGAAAGCTCGAACGGTATGAGCACGGCACCAACGGTATCGCCCTGGAGAACGATCGCTGCCAGGTGCAGTGAGCGCGAGAGCCATGCCTTCACCCATCGCGATCTCGGGTCGCGATGGGTCGAAGGCGGCGCTGCGAGGAGCGGCGAGGCGAGCTCACCCCTTCGGGCTGTAGCAGGCGCCGCTCGCGTCACAGCAGACGGTCATCTCGAAGTCGCAGCACGCGTCCGAGCCATCCGCGGTCTTGCCGCAGCCGAGACATTCGGTGAAGGTCTCGGCCTCGAAGCATCCGCCCGAGCCGACGCCGCCGAACTTCGCCTCGGCGTCGCAGTCGACGACCCAGAGCTTCTGGTCGTCGCAGTAGTACATCTTGTTGCCGTCGCACTCGGCGGCGTTGTCCGGGACCTTGGTGCAGTCGACGACATCGACCTTCGCTGGCGCGCGCATCTGGCGGTCGGTACCCCGCTCGCTGAGCCTCTTGGAGTTGGCGTCGGGAACCGTCGGGCCGTTGCCCCCTTTGATGGCCCTCGTGATCGTCGGCTTGCTCCCCTTGGCCGGGAACGTCGCGGGGTCGTACTTCGTCGCTTGCAGAGCCGAGGTCGTCGTCGGGGTCGACGTCGCAGCTTGATCGCCGCCGCTCGACTTCTTGTCGTCACAACCCGCCGCAGCGACGAACGCCGCTCCCACTACCAGGACGCTGATCCATCGACGCATGCTCATTCTCCTTGTTCGCAGCGGATGACTCCCCCCGCGCGCGGGGCGGGAGTGTCGACGTCGACGCCTTTCGCGTCAAGCGACGCGCTGGCGTCGCTCGTCCACCCGAAAGAGCCGGTCCGCGCTCGCCTCGCTCAGTGTCCGCAGTGGCTGCTGTTGCAGTGCCCGCCGCTGCCGCACTCGCTGTCGAAGTTGCACGTGCCATCGGGCGCCGTGGAGCACTTGCCGCTGTTGCACTTCGCGCCGCCCCCTCCGCAGTCGCTGTCGAAGGCGCAGCTCGATCCGGCGCTGTCGGCGCACTTGCCGCCGTTGCATACGACCCCTGCGTGGCAGTCGGACGCGAAGCTACACTTGCCGTAGTCGCCTGCGGCTGCCGGCGGTGCGCCCGCCGCGAGCCCCACGAAGACGCAGAGAGCCGCGAGAACCGAGAACATCGTCTTCTTGAGCATGGGCGACACCTTCCAAACATTCCTACGGACGGCGTTGCGAGACCTCCCCTGTGCGCGAGCCGTTCGGCCGCTGGTTCGACGCCAGAGCGTGCTCGCGACCGGCTCGACCGTTCGGCCGCGCCCGACCGTACGGGAATTCGTGTGCTACGAACTTCGCTTGGCTGGACCGGAGCAACCCCGCTCGCTGCGAACGGCGAAGATCGCCGCGGTGCTCGCGGTCGTCTTGATGCTCGTGGTCGCAGAGCGACTCGGTCTCTTGCACGAGCTCTCGGCGCCGTCGCGCGCCGCCCGTGATCTGGTCGAGCTCGGCCCGTGGGGATACGTCGCATTCGTCGCGGCGTACACTGTGCTCCAGCCGTTCGGCGTGCCGGGGACCGTGTTCATCGTGGTCGCTCCGCTAATTTGGCCATGGCCGGTCGCGTTCGCGCTCTCGATGACCGGGACGATGGCGGCGAGCGTCGTTGGGTTCTCGTTCGCCCGGCTCGTTGCACGCGACTGGATGCGCTCGATCATACCGGCGCGCTTCCAGAAGTACGAGGACACACTGGCGCGCCGTGGGTTCGCGACCGTGATCCTCCTCCGGCTCGTGTTCTGGATGCCGCCGCTGCTCCACGCGTTCTTCGGCGTGTCGCGCGTGGGGTTCTGGACCCACTTCTGGGGATCGCTCGTCGGGTATCTGCTGCCGCTGTTCCTGGTGAGCTACTTTGGGCAGCGCGTGTTCGATGCGCTGAGGGGCGTTCCACTGCGGGTGTGGCTCGAAGGGGGCCTAGGCGTCGGAGCCATCGTGATCGGCGCATGGGCGGCGCGTCGCCGCGTGGGAGCGACATCGTCGACGGAATGAGTGGGCCATCCCGTGGTGCCTCGGATCGGCCCGCACGAAATGCGCCGCGGTGCATCAAACGCGTCGCGGGCCCCCACGGAAGCAAACGATTTCAAATGCTTCGAGTTTGCGGAGCCAGGTACGTGGCTTGCGATGACCATAGCGCGACATGTTCGTGCGCGTTCCATGGTGGCTGCCGTTCCTCGCCGTCGCGGGTTGCTCCCCGGCCGATGTCGCGGATGACATCGGAGCGGATGCAACGGCGAGCGTTCAAGACTCCGCCAGCGACCCTGGAGAAGGTCCCGACGAGGCTTCCGTCGATGCGTCGGCGGACGTACCGCAATGCGGCGATGCCTCGGCCGCGTACGACGGCCCGCTGTGCTGTCAGGTGTTGCGCGACATCACCGACGATCCCTACTGGCAGAACTGTCGCTTCGGATGCTTCCCCGATGCCGCGGACCCGCAGGCGACGATCCCCTGGCTCTGCGACCTGACCCACCCCACGACCTGCGACGATCCCCACTGCGTCCTCGGCTCGACCTGCCAGGCCTTCAACGGCTATGGGCTCGTGCTGGCGTGTGATGCGGCCACGCCCGACCCCGTTGGCGCGCTCTGCCCGAGCGCTTCGCGCCAACTCCCACAGTAGAGCGTCGCTCGTGTGAGGCCTCGCGCGTTTGGGTGACGGGACAGTCGTTCACACCCTCCGCGCGCGAAGAGGGGCACCGTGGCACGCGCTTGCCGCGTCCCGCCGCTCCCCCGCTGGAAACCGCAGGAGAGATCGCTGGCATCTGCGATGCAGTGCTAGTTGCGTGAGGTCGGCACCATGAAGAGACTCCTTTCTTTGGCGGTCGCGGTCGCGTGCCTCAGCGGGTGCGGCTCTACGTTGCAAGGCGCCCACGTGTCGGCGGCTCACGAGCACGGAGGGGCAACATATGGACAAGAAGGGGGGAGGGGGGCAGCGCTCGCGAACCTCGCCGGGGCCATCGCCGACCTGGTGGCGCTCGCCTCGGACGGCGACGAGCAGGGCACCGATGACCGCCCGCGGACCGACGCAGACGTACCGATGTTCTCCCCGTCGCCTCCCCCCGGCCCGCCGCTCCCTCCGCTACCGCCGCACCAAGACGCTCCAGCGAAGGCGCGCGTTCCGTTCGACCAGGCCGGGGCTCGCGCGGCGCTCGACGCGGTCGACCTCTCGTCATGCGTGTCGCAGGGGGCGCCCGTGGGCTACGGGCATGCGCAGGTCACGTTCGGAATCGACGGTGCGGTCGCACAGGTGGTCGTTGACGGAGGGGGCCTTAGCCGCGAAGCAGCCGAGTGCGTCCGGTCCGCGTTCGCAGATGCCGAGACCGCGCCGTTCGACGGACCGCCGGTCGCCGTCCGCACGACCTACTATCTTCGTTGAGGCATCCTTCACGCGGTTGGGGACGCCCGACGAGCGCCACGGCGTACACTGACGTTCGCGCGCCCCGGAGAACCCATGCACGCGATGGTCTTGAAGAAGCTTCGCGCCCCGCTCGAACGCACCGAGCTCGCCGAGCGTCACCCGGGCCCCTTTGAAGTGCGACTGCGCGTGACGGCTTGCGGAGTCTGTCGCACCGATCTGCACGTCGTCGATGGGGAGCTTCCCGACCCGCGAGTGCCGATCGTTCCCGGCCACGAGATCATCGGTCGCATCGATGCGCTCGGCGCCGGTGTCGACGGGCTACGCGTGGGGGAGCGCGTCGGCGTCCCGTGGCTCGGGCACACGTGTGGCGTCTGCCCGTACTGTGCGCGGGGCGAAGAAAACCTCTGCGACCGTCCGCTCTTCACGGGCTTCACCCGCGACGGCGGGTTCGCGACGTCCACGATCGCCGACGCACGCTACGTGTTCCCGCTGGGCGAAGCGGGGGCCGACATGGCGCTCGCGCCGCTGCTGTGCGCCGGGCTGATCGGGTGGCGGTCGCTCGTGATCGCCGGGGGAGGGAAGACGCTCGGCATCTACGGCTTCGGGGCCGCGGGGCACATCGTGGCGCAGGTCGCGCAGTGGCAGGGGCGCAGGGTGTTTGCGTTCACGCGGCCCGGAGACGTCACCACCCAAGCGTTCGCCCGGCGGCTAGGCGTCGCGTGGGCCGGCGGCTCCGACGAGATGCCCCCCGAGCCGCTCGACGCGGCGATCCTCTACGCGATCGTCGGCGACCTCGTGCCGCTGGCGCTGAAGGCGGTCCGCAAGGGGGGGCGCGTCGTATGCGCCGGCATCCACATGAGCGACGTGCCGAGCTTCCCGTACCGGATTCTCTGGGAAGAGCGACAGCTCGTGTCGGTCGCCAACCTCACGCGCAAAGACGGGATCGACTTCCTTCGACTGGCGCCGGAGATCGGGATCGTGACGAAGACGACACCGTACCCGCTCGACGAGGCCAACCGGGCGCTCGCGGATCTTCGCGGCGGGAAGTTCGAGGGGGCCGCCGTTCTCGTGCCGTGACGCGCTCACGCGCCCAGCTTCGGAATCGTCGCGACGTCGAGGTGGCCGAGAGAGAGCGCCGCCGCACACGCGCGGACGCGGGTCTTGAAAGGGGCGAGCCTCGCCTCGGCGGTCGCATCGGCGCTCACGATGAGCTTCGCGAGCCCCTTGTCGAGAAGACGCGCGGCCGACGCGCTGTCGTGCATCACGGTCCACTTGTGAAACCCCGCCGCGATCTGAATGAGCCCCTGAAGGAAGCGCCGCGCCACCTCGTCCTTCTCGACTCGCCAGTGTTCCTCCCACGCCTCGTGCGCCTCGAAGAAAGCTCCCGCGTCGAAGAGGCGCGCGCCGTCGAGCGAGAGCACGCGCGTCACGTCGTCACGGCGCATGGGGGCTTCTCGAAGCGGGTTGGCTTCGCGTTCGAAGGGCGTCGTGCGGGCGCACGCGTGATGGAGAGCTCGCGTGTCATCACGCCGAGGAGGGTGCGTGCGTTGGTGGCCGACGGGAGCCCCGCGGCGTGAACGATGTCGCGCGATGGCTCGACGGCGGCGCTACTCCGGAGCGCGACCAGGGCCCGCACGCGCGCACGAGCAGCGCGCCGCTGCCCCGCCGCGTCGAGCTTCGGTTCGAGCCAGCGGGCGACGGCCCACGAGAGCGCTGCGTGCCGCACTTCGTCTCTCGCTATCCTCGCAAACGCGCGACGCAGGTCGACATCGCGCGCGTGTAACGACTGCCACCGAGCCACGAGCGCACCGAAGGTCTCCCGTACGCACCCTTCGGCCGCGTTCTCGGCCGCAACCACGGCCGCCCGCCGCCCGATCGAGCGGCGGACGCGCGCTTTCGCGATCTCCATCGGATCAGCCCCTCGCGCAACGGCGAGCCTCTTCATGGCGCGCCTGTGACGCTCCTCGTCTCTCGTGGCACAAGCCGCCGCGGACACGAGCTCAGCCGGCGCCCCGAGCGCCGCGAGCTCGACGTGCATGCGCGCGAACGCTGCGATCGAAGCGTCCTCCTCGAAGGTCATGCGCGCCAGGTAGTCGGTGAGACCACCGCGGCGAGCCCTGGCCCGCGGCCGTCGCAGCCCCGTCGGTCGCCGACCTCCGCCGACGCATGGCGTGCACTCGATCGTGATCGCTCCCCCCGCGCCCGGGGCGAAGACATCGTCGTCGCAGCCCGCGTCCTGCGGCAGCCAGCAGCGATTGGCCGGAAAGGGTTCGAGCGATCCATCCTCCGCCACCAGAAGGATCTGGCAGCCGACGTTGCCGAGCCCAGTGCCGCTCAGACCACACTCGTAGGAGTAGAGACACGTATCGGCGTCGGCGTCCGGGCCCGAGTCGAGCTCGTACGAGCCGGCAAAGCACCCACCGTCCGGGCCGGAATCGGCGGCAGACGCCTTCGCGCCGTCGACCGTGGCGTCCGCCACCTTCGGGCCCGCGTCGTCGTCGGGCGGGCTAGTTTCCGAAGCGGAGTCGAGCGTTGCGTCGCGAGCGACCGCCAAACCGGCATCGTCGCTCGCATTGCCGGCGCCCGACGTCGAGCACGCGATGACCATCGCTGGTCCTCCGGCCGCCAGGATTGCTGCCTCGAACGCGCGCCGCAGCCGATGTCTCTCGTTTCGAATACTCACCGCTCTCCGATCCTCCCCCGAGGGGTGCCCACGCGCGAATGGACTCCTTTATCGCGCATCGTTCCCCCGTCATCGAGACAGAAGGGGAATCGGGGAGGCACGTCGGACAAAGGTGCGCTGGCGTGAAGTCGATGCGACTGGATAAAGCCGCCGTTCGTGAACGAAGCGCATGCCGCGCCGCTTTCGACTACCCGACGGGACCTTCACGCCGTAGGAAACAATCGGTCGTGCTCCCACAATGAAGGCCCCCCAATGAAGCTCCGAACGCTCGCGTCGCTTTGCTCGATTCTCCTCGTCTCATCGGTTGCATGCAGCTCTGGTAGCAGCAGCTCCGGGACGAACGACTCCGACGGCGGCAGCAGCAGCGGCGGAGCTGGCAGCGGAAGCGGTAGTGGCGGAAGCGGCAGTGGAAGCGGAAGCGGCAGTGGAAGTGGGAGCGGCAGCGGGAGCGGGAGTGGCAGCGGGAGTGGCAGCGGGAGTGGCAGCGGCAGTGGAAGCGGCAGCGGTGGAACCGACGGCGGCAGCAGCAGCGGCGGCCCCTTCCCCGCCGGGACGATCTGCAACTCTTCTGGAACGCCGAGAACGCCTCCGGCAACGCTGAAGAACGTCATCGTCATCATGCTGGAGAACGAGAACTACGGCTCGGTCAACGGCTCCGCAGCCGCCGCGCCGTACATCAACTCGCTCGCGACCCAGTGTGGTGTAGCGACCAACTACGACGACAACTGCTTCGGCAACGACAACCTCGTCTCCCTGCCGCACTACATGGCGCTCACGTCGGGCTCCAACTGCGACACCGGCCTCGACCAGACGGGCACGAGCTGCATCACCGCCGACCTGACGAGCACCTCGCAGGGCACGCTCTCGACGACGTCCCTCTTCCAGCAGGTGACGTCGTGGAAGGCGTACCAGGAGAGCATGCCGAGTGCGTGCGACACGAGCACGCCGTTGACCGGCGAATACGCGGCCAAGCACAACCCGCCGGTCTTCTACTCGAGCCTCACGAGCGGCTCGAGCTGCACGACCAACGACGTCCCGCTCGCAGCGCTCACCTGCGCGACGGGAACCACGAACACCTCGTGCGGCACGCCGAACAACGCTTTCACGCAGGACCTTGCGAACGACACCCTCTCGCAGTTCACCTTCGTGACGCCGAACCTGCTCAACGACATGCACGACGGCACGGTCACGGAGGCGGACAACTGGCTCTACACGTACATGCCGCTCGTCTTTGGATCGAAGGCGTACCTGCGGGGTGACGTCGCCGTGTTCCTTCTGTGGGACGAGCAGAACACGGCGGACGTCGGCGGACCGACACCGAACGTCTTCATCTCGCCCTACATCAAGGCCGGGACGGTGACCTCGACGGTCGTGAACCACTTCGCGGCGCTGCGCTCGTTCGAAGAGGCGCTCGGTATCTCGACGTACCTCGGGTGCGCGTCGGGCAACCAGC
>Ga0302320_10004517_pt1 | contig 31613 bp, 27 predicted proteins | sample Bog_T0_3_FD_202130 | JGI IMG/M metagenome (GOLD analysis project Ga0302320, IMG submission 202130) | Peat permafrost microbial communities from Stordalen Mire near Abisko, Sweden - Bog_T0_3 | ecosystem: Environmental > Terrestrial > Soil > Wetlands > Peat | place: Sweden: Abisko, Stordalen Mire... | reverse complement strand
AGATCCAGGATGTGCTCCGGCTGCCTCTTGAAGGGCTCATGGTGGCGCCCTGGACCCTCCAGCACCTGGAGCTGCGGGGCACCACCATTGCCATCCCGCGGCTGGAACTGCCGGAGGTGCCCCTGTGGGGGGCCACCGCCCTGGTCCTCAAGACTTGGTTGGATTTGTTAACATCCGTGCGAAATCCATGACAGGCTGATACCCTTTCCCAACGGCCTTTACTTACCGCTCCATCCTTTTCCCATAGGCGTCCCCGTGAAATTCATCAGCAGTCATGTGATCCACTTTTTCTTGATGGGCGGAGGCATCGCCCTGATCCTGGGCCTGCTCACCCCCACCACCCGGGCCGAGCGGACGCGCAACAGCATCCTCAAGTATGCCGCGGGACTCCTGGGGATCGGGCTGATCCTGGCCTGGGTGATGTACGTCCTGCCACGGAATCCCGTGCGGTTCTGACGGATGGACCAGACCGTCAGGACGCTCACGGAGATGAGAGTCTCCCTGGTCAACGCCCTGACGAGCCTCGGCTTCCGGGTGGCCCAGGCCTTTCCCACGCTCGGCCGGGTGGGCGGCTTCACGCTGGCGGTGCTGCGCAAGTACCACCAGGACGACTGCTACACCTATGCCGCCAGCACCAGCTTCTTCCTGACCATCTCGCTCATTCCCCTGACGACCCTGTTCTTCAAGCTGATGGTCCTGATGCTGGGGAGCGGGGCGTACAGCCTCAGCCTGCAGCGGGCCATCTCCGAGATGTACCCGTACCTGCCCAGGGGCTTCATCTTCGACGTCATCCAGAACAGCCGGAAGGTGGGCGGGCTCGGGCTGAGCTGGGTGGTGCTGCTGGTCGGCGCCCACTGGGGCGTGAACCAGCTGGACCGGTCCCTTTCCCACATCTTCGGCCTGCGCATCAAGGTCCACCGCCAGACCCGCAAGTACCCGCTGCTCCGGCGCCTGGCGGTGGTGGTGGGGATCCTGGTGATCCTGGTGGCCCTGCTGGCCGCGACCTTCAACTGGTTCCTGCTGTCCAGGCGGCCCCTGGTGGGCATGGAGATCTTCCATCTCCTGCCCCCGGTGTTCGGCCTGGTCCTGACCACCCTGGTGCTGGAGCACCTGCCCAGGCGCCATGTGCAGTTCCGCCACGCCTTGCTGGGGGGCATGGTCTGCTCGGTGCTGTGGTGGGTGGCCAAGGTCTGGTTCGGCTACTACCTGAGGCACACCCCCACCTGGGGCATCCTGTACGGCTCCCTGGGCAGCGCCATGGCGGCGCTGGTGTTCCTCTACTACAGCTGCGCCATCTTCATGCTGGGGGCCGAGGTGACGGCGGCCTTCTACCGCCCGGTGGGCACCGGCGCGCACCCGGTGCGCTAGCAGTCGTCGAACAGTCTAGGCTGCTGCACCTGGGTGGGGTCCGCCAGGGCCGGATAGGCCTTGGCCTGGGCCCAGGCCCGGCCCGGCAGGAAGGGCCCCGGGGGCGGCAGGTCCGGGGGCAGCCAGCGGATCGCCGGCATGGGCTCCAGGCCGGCCAGGAAGATGCCCACCGCCCCTTCCATGGGCACTCCGGGCACCCGCAGCAGGGCGGCCGGGAGCTCGCCCAGGACCGGGGCCATGGGCCCGGGGAATCCGCAGCGGGCCTCCAGGGGGCTCGGCTCCCTGGGGTCGGCGCCCAGGCCGGGGGTGAAGCAGGGGAGGGCGGGGGGCAGGGGCAGGGCGTTGCGCCAGGGCAGCCCCTCCCACATGGCCTGCTGGCCGAGGCTGCTGGCCGCCGCCAGGTCCGCGGAGGCGGCCAGGTGGATGGGGCAGCGCAGGGCCGTCTCCAGGTGCCGGGCCAGGTCCCGGGCCAGGTCCGCGGCCCGCTCCCAGGAACCGCCGGATAGCTGGAACTCCCGGCCGCCCAGGAAGGCCACCCGCCACCCGGTGCGCCGGCGCTGGAACGGGATGCGGGCGGGCCAGGCGTCCGCGCCGATGCGCTGGCTCAGGCCCTGCTCCGCCTGGGCCTGGTGCTCGGCCAGCACCGCGGCCAGCTCGGCCGGATCCAGGTGCTCCAGGGCGCCCAGGGGCAGGACGGCTTCGCCCCACAGGAAGCCCGCCACCGCGTCGTCCCCGTCCGGGTGCTCGCCGCCGGCGGCGCCCAGGCCCGGCAGGGACCAGCCGGGACCGGTTTCCGGGACCCAGCCCAGCCAGCCCTGGCGCCAGGCCAGGCCCAGGGCGCCGGAGGGCAGGCGCGGGGAATGATGCCAGACCGCGGCGGGTTCCTGGAGCAGGGCTCCGAACCTTTCGTCCCGCAGGTGCAGGGTGAGGCCGGGCAGGTGGCCCAGCCCTTTCAGGAAGCCGGCGCGCACCTCCGGGGGGAGCTCGGTGATCCAGGCGGCGGGGGCGTCCCACAGCAGGGCGAGCCCCCCGGGCATGAGCCGGGCCAGGTCCGCCAGGGTGCGCAGGGCCTCCCAGGGGGCCGAGCGGATGGAGACGGACGCGTCCAGCTGCCGCGCCCCCAGCCAGCCGCCGAACGGGGCGTCCAGGCCGGTGCGCAGCAGGAAGCCTCTGCCTTCGAAGACCTTCATGGCGCCCCCGGGGCGAAGCAGGGCCGTCCGAAGCCGCCGGGCCGCACCGGGGGATCCCAGCGCTCCCGGAGGAACCGGGCCGCCGCCAGCGCCGCTTCCGGGCCGGTGCGGCCCAGGAGCCGCCAGGCCAGCCAGGCCGAGGCCAGGGTGCAGCCGGTGCCCCGGCGCTCGCCGGGCAGGCGCGGATTCCGCCCCAGGCTCAGGATCTCCGACCGGGTGATCCAGAAATCCTCCACCTCCGGGCCCAGGCCATGGCCGCCCTTGATCCAGACGGCCGTTGCGCCCAGATCCAGCAGGGGCCGGGCCAGATCGGCGGGGCCGGCGCCCGGGCCGGTCCCGGCCAGCGCAGCGGCCTCTGGCAGGTTGGGGCACACCACCCAGCCGCCCATGGCCAGCAGCACCGAAGCCATGGAACGCAGCCCCGCGGCGGAATGCAGGCCCACCCCCGAGGTGGGCGCGAGGATCGGATCCCAGATGCGCGCCGCCGGCGACAGCGAAGCCACCCGGGCCGCCAGGGCCGCCAGGTTGCCTTCATCCAGGCAGCAGAGTCCCAGCTTGACCCCCCACCGCTGCGGCGGCGCCAGGTGCGGCGCCAGGGCCTCCAGGCAGGGCAGCGGATCCCCCGGCGGCCGGATGGCGGCGCAGGCCTCGCCGTTCTGGACGGTATCGGCGGTGCAGACGGCCATGGGCTGGACCCCCAGCGCGGCCAGGGTCATGACGTCCCGCAGCAGGCCAGCCCCCGCGGACGGATCCAGGCCGCCCAGGCACAGGCCCACGGGCGGGGCGGCGGCGGATGGTCGTCCGGCCACGGTCCTCAAACCTTGCGTCGGGGGTCGATGATCTCCACGATGCGCAGGCCGAGGGAATCCTCCAGCACGGTCACCTCCCCCCGCATCACCGGCCGGCCCTTGCAGAGCACATCCATGGGCTCGCCGGCGCTCTTCTTGAGCTCCACCAGGGAGCCCACGTCCAGGTCGAGCAGCTCGCGGATGGTCATGGTCGCGCTGCCCAGCTGGATCTCCAGCCGGAAGCGGGTGTCGATGAACGGCATGAAGTCCGTGATCACCGATTCGAAGGTGAGCACGCGTTCAGTGTCCAGACGGTCGATCCGCTTCGCCATTAAGGTAACCTTCCTAGGTCCTTGGGTTTCCGCCCGTCAAGAAACGGACGCCTACGATCCTATCGGCAATGCTTGTGCCAAAGGCAAGCTTATTGCTGAATGGCCCAGTCCACCACCAGGACGTCCCGGATCGGGGGCTTGAGCGGCTTCCCGGACTTCTTGGCCTTTTCCTGGTCCTCCTTGGAGCGGTGGTTGGCGAACTTCTCGTTGAGGTTGTCCTTGATCTCCTGGCGGATGGCCTCCCGGGTCTCCACGTCCGAGGCCACCTCCACCGACTTGCCCGAGAGGGCCTCCAGGACGATGGAGCGGATGACGCTGTTCTCCACGGTGGGCTTCTCGCTGGAGGCGAGCTTGCCCAGCTCCTGGTCCCGGAACAGGATGTCGATCTCGCACTTGAGGAAGGCGTTCTTGTGCTGGGACTCGAGGTTCACGATGAGGCCCTTGAGCTGCAGCACCGCGGGGCCGGCGCTGCCTTCCTTGTCGCCTCCGGAGGACGGGAAATCCTCGTCCTCGTCCGGGACGGCGGCCGGAGGCGCGGTCTGGGCCGCGGCCGCGGCCTTGGCCGCCTTGCGCCGGGCGTACCACTTGTAGCCGAAAAACCCGCCGCCGCCCAGCAGGCACAGCACGATCAAGGCGATCACCCCCAGCAGGATTTTCTTCTTCAAGGCAGTGCCTCCCTGAATCTGATGTGGCTGTAACGGACTTCAGGCTACCATCCTATCGGAAAACGGCGGCGCGCAAGACCCCCACGCCGGCGGCCGAACAGGAATCCATTGCGGCCGGTATTTTGCGGGGCTGATTCCAGCGCGGCGCTGCGGGCCAGATGGTTTCCGGTTTAGGGCTCAAACAATAATTAATGGATTCTTTTCTGTCCGGATGTTTTCCGGCCGGACAAACGACAGGCGGCCCGGATCTCCGGGCCGCCTGGATGTTGAAAAATTTAAATGAGTCTATTTCTTCTTCTTGCCGCCCTTGCCGTTGACGTCGTCAGCGAGCTTCTTGCCGGGCTTGAACTTGGCGACCTTCTTGGCGGCGATCTTGATCTTCGACCCGTCGCGGGGATTGCGGCCGGTGCGGGGTCCGCGGGTGGCGACGGAGAAAGTTCCGAAGCCTACCAGGGTCACCTTGTCGCCGGCGCGCAGGGCGGCGGAGATGCTGGCGATCGTGGTATCCAGGGCGGCGGCGGCCTTGGACTTGTTGATGTCAGACTTCTCAGCGATGGCGCTGATCAGTTCGGCTTTGTTCATGGAAACCTCCGAAAAGGGGAGTTGTCTCCCCGGTGGAATGAAAACGGCGGGGACTGATTTGGCGACCCCCACCGACACTCAGCTTTCAAGAGATAATGACTCCGAAACCCCTGTGGATTCTGGTCTTCAACTTAACTACCTGCAGGTTAGGCCTGAGACTTATAGCCGTCAAGGTTTTCCGAATTATTTTTTTGCGAGAATGGCTACCCTGGCACTTTTAGGCCGGGGGGCAGCATCCGGATCGGCTCCCACCCGGCCCCTGCGTCCCATGGAAATATTGAAACGACTATTCCATAGTGGTTTCCGCCGGGTTCCGGCCCGGAATCCCTGTGGCCACGGCCATCGAGCCCACCGCCCTGGCGGGAGCGTAGAATGGGCCGATGACGATCCCCTACTTCCTGCGTGTGGCCTACGTCGGCACTGACTTCTACGGCTGGCAGATCCAGACCAGCCTGCGCAGCGTCCAGGCCGAGCTGTGGAAAGCGCTGCGGGCCTTCGATCCCCAGTCCCCCATGCCCGCGGGCACCGGCCGCACCGACGCGGGGGTCCACGCCAGGGCGCAGGGCGTGCTGGTGCAGATGGCCAGGGCGTGGGATCCTTACCGGCTGCTGGCCGCCATCAACGCGCACCTGCCCTGGGACGTGCGGGCCATGTCCGCGCAGCCGGCGCCGGAGGGCTTCTTCCCGCGGGCCCACGCCGCGGCCAAGCGCTACGTCTACCGGATCCAGGAGGGGCCCGCCGCGGACCCGTTCCAGCACCTGCGGCGCTGGCACGTGTTCGGGGTCACGGCCCTGGACCGCCCGGCCATGGCCGCCGCGGCCAGGCACCTGGTGGGCGCCCACGACTTCTCCAGCTTCCGCCACGCCGAATGCGCGGCCCTGTCGCCCCACCGGAAGGTGTACCGCGCCGCGCTGGAGGAGGACGGGGCGGCCCTGGACCTGGTGTTCGAAGGGAACCGCTTCCTCATGCACATGGTGCGGATCATGGCAGGGACGCTGGTGGAGGTGGGGAAGGGGCGCTACGCGGCCTCGGACCTGCCCGGCATCCTGGCGGCCCGGGACCGCAGGAAGGCGGGGATCACCGCCCCGCCCCACGGGCTCTGCCTGGAGGAAGTCTGGTACCAGCGCCGCTGGGGCATCGGCGAACCCTCGCCCTGGCCGGAAGATCCCGAATAGAATTCAAGCATGCGAATCGCCCTGCTCCAGCTCAACTCCCACATCGCCGACCCCGAAACGAACGGAAGGGCCATCGAGGCCGCCTACGCCGAGGCGCTCGGCCTGGGTGCCGACCTGGTGGTCTCTGCGGAACTGGCGGTGGTGGGCTACCTCGCCGAGGACCGGCTCTGGGAGGGCGCCCTGCGCCGCCGGGTCAGCGCCGAAGCCCGGCGCCTCTGCGCCCTGAGCGGGCCGGTGCCCCTGGTGCTGGGCACCTGCAGCCCGGCGCCCTCGGGCCGGCTCTGGAACGAGCTGTGGTGGTGCGAGCGGGGCCAGGTGCGCGCGGTGGTGCACAAGCGCATCCTGCCGATGTACGACGTCTTCGACGAAAGCCGCTACTTCGAGGCCGATCCGCGCGAACAGCCGCTGGTGGACTACCGGGACGAGCGCATCGGCCTGTCCATCTGCGAGGATCTCTGGGCCAACCCCGAGTTCTGTCCCGGCCCCATCCGCTATGCCTTCGACCCCATCGCGGAGCTGGCCGGGCTGGGCGCGACCCTCATCCTCAACGCCTCGGCCAGCCCGGGCCACCTGGGCAGCTACCTGCCGCCGGGGCGGCATGCGCCCTGGGCGGCCCCCAGCAAGCTCGCCCTGCGCCGGCGGCTGCTGCAGGGGCACGCCGCCAAGCATGGGATCCCCATCGCCTTCGCCGCCCGGGTGGGGGCGGAGAGCTGGCTCACCTTCGACGGCGGGTCCGGCCTGGCCCTCCCGGACGGCACCTGGCAGCGGGACGAGTTCTTCCAGGAAGGGGTGGTGCTGGTGGAGACCGGCGGCGGCCGGCCCTGGCCGATGGAACCTGCCGAGCCCTTCTGGCTGCGCAGGGCCCTGGGCATGGGCCTGCGGGAGAACCTCAGCAAGCAGGGCCTGGAGGCGGTGGTGGTGGGCCTTTCGGGCGGCATCGACAGCTCGGTGGTGGCGGCCATGGCGGCGGAGAACCTCGGTCCCGAGCGGGTCCTGGGCGTGGCCCTGCCCACCCGCTACACCAGCGAGAAGAGCCTCACCCTGGCCCGGGAGCAGGCGGAGGTGCTGGGCATCCGCTTCCTCCAGCTGGACGCCGAGCTCCCCTTCGCCGGGGCCGCGCGTTCCCTGGAAGCGGCCTTCCCGGAGCGGGCCTTCGGCATCACCGACGAGAACTTCCAGAGCCGGTGCCGGGGCATGCTGCTCATGGCCGCCACCTCCGAGCCTTCGGTGCACAAGCTGCTGGGCAGCAGCCGGGTCGCCGTGCTCAACACCGGCAACAAGAGCGAGGCGGCCACCGGCTACTTCACCCTGTACGGGGACGGCATCGGCGCCTTCGGCATCCTGGGCGACTGCCTCAAGGCGCGGGTGTTCGCCCTGGCCCGGGAGCTGGGTCCGGCCATCCCCCATGGGATCCTGGACCGCCGGCCCACGGCGGAGCTGCGGCCCAACCAGACCGACGAGGCCAGCCTGATCCCCTACGCCCAGCTGGACGCCATCCTCGGCACCCTGCTGGAGGCCCGGCGGGAGGAGGGGTCCATCCTGGACGACCTGACCTGCCTGCTGGAGGGCCCCGCCCTGGCCCAGGCCCAGGCCGCGCTGCCGCGCATCTTCAACCTGCTGCGCAACTCCGAGTTCAAGCGCCGGCAGTTGCCGTTCTCCCTCAAGGTGAGCCCCTGGGCCTTCGGCCGGGGCCGGCGGATCCCGCTGACGGGGCTGTGAGGCGTCCATCTTGACTGAGTTCATTTATGAACTAGAATAGGTATGGAGGTGCGATTATGAACTCGGCCGCGGTTCCTCTCCCGCCCCCGATTTCCGGGTTCGTCAGCCTCCCGACGGATCCAGCGGAACTGGAGCGGCTGTCCGGAGCCGGGATCCGCACCTTCTTCAGGATCGCCGGGCTCTGGAAGCTGGATATCGTGCAGCAGATGGCGCTCCTCGGCCTGCGGTCCCGGTCCACCTACTTCAAATGGAAACGGGAGCAGGACGCGAAGCTCGACCACGACCAGCTGGAGCGGATCTCGCACGTTCTGGGGATCTACAAGGCGCTGCAGATCCTCCTGCCGGACCCGGCGGCCGCCGACGCATGGGTGCAGCGGCCCAACAGCGCCGAGCCGTTCCAGGGCGAGCCGGCCCTGGAACTCATGATCCAGGGCGGGATCACCGGACTGTTCGCGGTCCGGCGCTACCTGGATGCCCAGCGGGGCGGATGGGCATGAAGGTCGCGACCTTCGTGGACCAGTCGGTGTGGCGGGTGGTGCCGACCCGGTTTCCCCCCATTTCCATCTTCGAGCGGGCCGCCAGCCCCGAGGACATCGAGGACAATCTGAGGCTCGAGATGGCCTTCAGCCCCCACCATGGCAAGAGCATGCGGATCCTGTCCCTGGCCAGGACCGAATGGGTTTCCGGGCCCGGTTGCGGCTTCATCATGGCGCCCTTCGTCTATCCGATCCCTTCCAGGTTCAGCGACGGATCCTTCGGGGTCTTCTACGCCGGCCTGGAGGAGGCCACGGCCATCGAGGAGGTGGCCTTCCACCGGGCCCGGTTCATGGCCAGCACCGGGCAGGCGCCCATGGCCTTGGACCACCAGATCCTCCATGCGGTGGCCAACGGCGCCATGGCCGATATCCGGGGCCGGGAGGCCCAGCTTCCCGAGCTCTATGATCCCGACCCGGCCCGTTATCCGGCGGCCCAGGCCTGGGCCAGGGAATGCCGCGGCCAGGGTGGGGCAGGGGTCGCCTATTCCAGCGTCCGCCGGACCGGCGGAACCTGCGCGGCGTTGTTCCGGCCCAAGGCCCTCACCGGTTGCCGGATCATCCGGCCGCTACACTACCTTTGGAACGGCAGCCGAATCGTGGGATGGGCCTAGCCCCAAACCCGGGCCGTAGTCAGGTATCATTATTGCTATGACAATGATTGGCTCCTCATCCGGCATCCCCCGGCTCGCCGTTCCCCTGGCGGTCCGGGCCCGGCGGGTTCTGGACCCACTGGCGAAACCGGGGCTGCGCCGGGGCCGCCACGGCCGGCGCCTGGCCAGGGGACCCCGACCATCGGTGCCCGAGCACAGCTTCCGCACCACCGCCGTCATCATCGCCAGCGCCCTGTTCATGGAACAGCTTGATTCCACCGTCCTGGCCACGGCGCTGCCGACCATGGCCCGCAACTTCCACGTCTCCCCGCTGCACATGAGCGCGGCGCTCACGGCGTACATGCTCGGGCTGGCCCTGTTCATCCCGGCCAGCGGCTATTTCGCGGACCGGTTCGGCGCACGCCTGATCTTCCGCCTGGCCATCGCGGTGTTCACCCTGGGCTCCATCCTTTGCGGCCAGGCCACCAGCCTGCCGATCCTGGTGGCGGCGCGGCTGTTCCAGGGCATGGGGGGCGCCATGATGGTACCGGTGGGGCGGCTGGTGCTGCTGCGCACGGTGGCCTGGAAGGACATGGTCTCGGCCATGTCCTGGTTCACGGTGCCCGCCCTGCTGGGGCCGGTGCTGGGGCCGCCGCTGGGGGGCTTCATCGTCACCTACCTGAACTGGCGCTGGATCTTCTACATCAACGTGCCCATCGGGATCCTGGGCATCTACCTGGCCACGGTGTACATCAAGGATGTGCGCGAGCCGGATCCGGGGCGGTTCGACCTGGCCGGGTTCTTCCTCTCCTCCATCTCCCTGTCCTGCCTGATGTACGGCCTGGAGATGCTCAGCCGCGGCGGCGGCGAGTCGGCCCGGGTCACCTGGAGCATCCTGGCGGTGGGCGCGGTGGCGGGCCTGGGCTACGCCCGGCATGCCCGCTGGACCCTCAACCCGATCCTCGACTTCAAGATGCTGCGGGTGCCCACCTTCGGCATCTCGGTGATCAGCGGCTCCCTCACCCGCATCACCGCCGGCGCGCTGCCGTTCCTGCTGCCGATGATGATGCAGGTGGGCTTCGGCTATTCGGCCGCGCGCAGCGGCCTGATCACCTTCTCCACCGCCATCGGCTCGTTCCTCATGAAGACGGTGACCGCGCCGATCCTGCGCCGCTACGGCTTCCGCACCACCCTGACGTACAACGCGCTGATCGCCTCGGCCTTCCTGGCCGTGTGCGCCGCCTTCCGGCCAAGCTGGCCCCAGTTGTGCATCAACCTGGCGCTGGTGGTGGGCGGATTCTTCCAGTCGCTCCAGTTCACCGCCCTCAACACCGTGGCCTACGCCGACATCCCCCAGGCCCGGATGAGCTCCGCCACCAGCTTCTACGCCACCTTTCAGCAGCTGATGCTGTCCATGGGCATCTGCATCTCCTCGGGCCTGCTGGGCCTGTCCATGGTCCTCACCGGGCACCTGATCCCCCACCTTTCGGATTTCTCCGTGGCTTTCCTGGGGGTGACCGCCATCTCGGTCATCGCCTCCCCGGTCTGCGCCCGTCTGGGGGTGAACGCGGGATCCTCCATGACCGGCCACGTAGAGGGCAAACGCGAGCCCCTGCCCACGGAGGCCTGACCTAACTGAGGCGTCCGTTGTCCCGCCCGTCGCGCCTTCTCGTTTCGCTCGGGTCCCAAATCAATGCTCCGACCCATCGGTGCGTGAGAGCCTTGGCCCGTGCTCGGCGGCTCTGCCGCCTGCGCGCGAGCCAAGTTCTCACGCTGACCGTCCCCGCCTGGATTCCAGGTTGCGGTTCAATGGCAAAGGTGGCGATGGTCTGATCCTATAGGCCCCGAGTCCCGGAATGGTTGCCGCGAAACGTTTTCCAATGACTGGTGACGTATCCAAAAAACCAGGCGGGGAAGGTCTGCGTGAACTCTTGCAGCGCCCGCAGCGCAGCGAGGACGCTTCAAGAGATTCACGCACCGGTGGGTCGGCGCATTCTATCGGGACCCGAGTGAAACGAGAAGGCGCGACGGGCGGGACAACGGACGCCGAAGGTGTTAGGGAGCCTGATTCTCACCCTCGGCGCGGACCTTGGCGGCGCATTCCGGGCAGACCCCGTGGGAGAAGACGATCCCGGCGTTGGTTGCCAGGTAGCCTTCCAGCTGGTCCCAGTAGCCCTGGTCGTTGCGGATCTTCTTGCACCAGGCGCAGATGGGCAGCAGGTTGGACAGCTTCCTGACCTCGGCGAGCACCGCCTGGAGCTCCCCGAGCATGCGCTCCCGCTCGCGGGTGGCGTGGATCCGTTCGGTCTGGTCGTCCAGGGTCACCAGGATGCCCGCGAAGGGGCCGGGCTGGTCCAGCATCCGGGACAGGACGACCCGGAAGTGCCTGACCATGCCGTCCCCGTCGGCGACCCAGTCCAGGGCGGCGTGTTCCACCTGGCTTTCCTGGAAGGACTGGAGCTCCTTGAAGAAGTCGGGGAAGACCGCGGTCAGGAAGGAGGCTTCAGGCTCCGGCCCGGCCCCGAAGTACCAGGCTCCAGGCGCTCCCCAACCCAGGAACAGCCGGTGGGCGGCATGGTTCAGGTTGCGCACCGAGAGGTCGGGATTGAACAGGAGCACCGGCGTGGGGATGCTCTCGAAGATGGCCAGGTAGCGGTCCCGCTCCGTCACCAGTTCCAGGTTCCGGTCATGCAGGTCCTGGACGTTCCCGGCTTCCGCTTCGTGGACCCAGGCCAGGCAGAACGCGGTTTCGAGACGGTCGAAGAACTTCGTGATCTTCCGCACCGCCTCGTCCCGCTCGGCTCCGTCCTGGATCGCTTCGTGGACCAGCTCCAGGTAGGAGGGGCGGTAGAGTTCCAGCAGCCCCAGGAACATTTCCAGGCTGACGCCCCTTTCCCGGTGGCGCCTGGCCTCTTCCCGGCCGAACGCCACCACCGGGTCGCCCGGGTCGCAGCGGTCGCCTTCAGGCTCCAGGAAGGACCCGGCCTCCGCCGCCTTCAGGAAGGTGCGGGTCAACCCCTGGAACGAGCGGTTCCAGACTTCCTCCACCGCCGCGAGGTAGCGGTCCTGCCCCTTGGCGCGCTTCCGGATGGAGGCCAGCAGGCGCTTTTCGCTGTTCTGGAGAATGGAAAAAAAATCGGTCATGAAAACCTGGGTAGGAAAAAATGCTAAGATCCTTGGGAAAGTATAACTGATGTTCATGGCGCCGGCCTATTTCACCTCAAACCAATCATTTCGTTCTGGCGGCAAAGTGGCCATCCTGCTTCAGGACATTCTCTTTCTGGAGCCCTCATGCGCCTGCGCACCTCCCTCCCCCTTGGCACCCTTCTGCTGGCCCTGACCGGCTGCGCCGGCCAGCAGACGCCCACCGCCGCTCCGGTGCCCTTCACCGTGACCCGGAACGCCCCGGCCTGGGTCGACAACGAAGAGATCCCCGACGGGCTCGGCGCCGTGGGCATCGCCCAGGCCAACGTCATGGGGGACCGGGGCCTGCAGCGCACCGTGGCCCTGGCCGACGCCCGGGCCAAGCTGGCCGGCAAGCTGAAGGTCCGGGTGCAGAACATGTTCAGCCAGCTCAACCAGCAGGTGACCACCGCCGCCGGGACGGTGCAGAAGCCCATCAGGAGCGAGGTGATGAACCGGGTCGTGGAGAACGTCAGCCGGCAGCTGGTGAACCAGGAACTGGCGGGCACCAACACCCGCGCCACCTGGACCGACCCCGACACCGGCGACATCTACCTGTTCGTGGTCCTGACCCGGGACTCCATGGACCGCGCCCTGGCCGCCGCCGCCCAGTCCCAGATCAAGAGGGAGATCGCCCAGGGCGAGAAGTCCCTGGACCATGCCCTGGACAAGCTGGATGCCGCCATCGCCGCCAGCGACACTGCGCCGATCCCCAAGAGCGGCAACGCGCTCCCGGACAAGGGCCCCGCCGCTCCCGCCGCCGCCGGCAGTCCCGCCGTCCCCGCCACCGAGAAGAGCATCAACGCCGACCTGGACAAGCTTAATTAGACATTCGCGCCAGCTTCAACGAGATCTCTTCCAAGGTGAAGGGTTTCGAGATGACGGCCACCCGGGGCTGCTTGAAGCAGTCCCAGGCTTCGATGTCCGGCTGCCCCGAGGAGATGAGGATCGGCATGTGTGGATGCTGGTCGCGGATCCGGCCCAAGGTCTGGGTCCCGGTCAGGCCGGGCATGTTCTGGTCCAGGATGATGAGGTCCGGCAGTTCGCCTGAACCGAGGCTTTCGATGGCCTCCTCGCCCCCGGCATAGGTCTTCACCTGCCGCACGCCGGCCTTCTTGAGCATCCGGGTCATGAGGAACCTCACGTCGGCATCGTCGTCCACCAGCAGCACCGTCATGGACCGCAGGGAGGGCGCGGGGGAGCCGGGGACGCCGGCCTGGGCCGGGGGCGAACGCTTCCACCGCCTGGATGCGGTTCCTGGAGGTGCTGTCCATGAGCGCGGCAACCTCCTTGACCAGCCCGTGCAACTCGAAGGGAGCCTGGCTGGAGAGGGTGGGCTGGGCGAAGTGGATCAGGGACTTCACCACGTCCCTCCCGCGCAGGCAGGCCTTGCCGATGCTCTGGTAGGCCTCCCGGTCCGGGGGGCTGGTCACGATCTGCTCGCGCAGGGAGGCGGTGCCCATGATGATGGCCAGGGCGTTGTTGATATTGTGGGCGACCCCCGCCACCAGGACCCCGAGCGCTTCGAGCTTCTGGGCCTGGACCGCCCGCTCCTCGAACTTGCGCCGCTCCTCCTCCGCCCGCTTGCGCTCGCTGATTTCGCGCAGGAGGCTCGCGTTGCTGCCCTCCAGTTCCTCGGTGCGCCGGGCGACGAGGCCTTCGAGGTTCTGCTGGTAGTCCCGGAGCTCCCGCTCCGTCTCCACCCGGGCCACCACGTTGCCGAACAGGCCCCCCAGGGCCAGCAGGATCTCCAGATCCTCCTTGGCGTAGGGCTCGGCTCCGGCCTGCCCGACGATGGCCAGGGCGGCGGTGCGGCGGTCCCGGGGGAGCGGCAGGAAGGCCAGCGCAAAGGGCGGCTCGGCCAGCGTCTGGGAACCCAGGAAGCCGGTCTCCAGCACCGCCCGGGCCTCGTCCCGGGCCTGGGCCAGGATTCCCGCGGCCGGGATCCCCGGGGTGAAGGCGTGGACCAGTCGCGGTTCGCCGTCCTGGCCGGCCCGGACGATCAGCACCAGATCGCACCTGAAGAAGTCCTTCAGGGCCTGGGCCAGCTCGGCCCAGGGGTCCTGCTGGGGGGAAAGGTTGCTCAGATACTGGGCGGCGTGCAGCACGGCCGCCAGGCGCTCGGGGGAGGTGGGCATGGTCATTGGTTTTCCATGGGTGCCAGGAACAGGTTGCGCACGTAAAGGTCCTCGAACTCAGGGCAGGTCGCCATGTTGATGACCCGGGCCCGGGCGCGCAGGGGATCCGCCGCGTGGGCGCCTTCGGGCGCGGTGAGCATCGCTTCGCACCCGGCCAGGGCGAGGTTGATGTGGGCCTCCGCCCGTTCCGCAGGCACGCCGGGGAGCAGACCGATGGCCTGGGCGTTGGCGATGTCCAGGCCCCGGCCGAACAGGCCCGTGGTGACCACGCGCCCCAGATCCCTGCTCCGGATCCCGGCTTGGCCCATGAGGATCTGGACGCCCGCGCCGATGGCGGCCTTGGCCCGCTGGAAGATGTCGATATCGCGCTTGGCCAGGCTGATCCCGCGCTCCGCGCCGCCCAGGGAGGGCGGGCCGGCGCCGTCCCGGAGGCGGAAATTGCCGATGCGGGTGAGCATCCCGCTCTGCACCAGACAGGCGATCCAGTCCACCAGCCCGGTGCCGCAGACCCCCCTGGGCGCCACCCCGCCGATGACGTCGAAGCTGAACGGGGACCCGGGCCGCACCCGGGCGATGGCGCCGTCGTCCGCGGGGACGCCGCAGCTGAGCCCGCACGCTTCGAAGGCCGGCCCGCCCGCGGCGCTGGTCACCCACAGGGCGGCGCCGTCCCAGAGGGCGATCTCGGTGTTGGTCCCGAAGTCCACCAGCAGGGTCGGGCCATGTCCCTGCGCCAGCCCGGCGGCGAGGGCCGCGGCCAGGAGATCCGAGCCCACGAAGCCGCCCAGGGGCGGCACCAGCGTCACCGCCGCCTGGCGATGGTCGAACAGTTCCCAGCGGAGCCGCTCTTCGGGCGGCCAGGGCGTGGGGCAGGCCCAGGCGCCGGGGTCCAGGAGCGCCCCGCCCGAGCCCCGCAGCAGGGCCAGCATCGCCGTGTTGCCCACGGCCATCACCGCGCACGAAGCGTCGGGCCCGGCCTCGGCGGCGGCCACCTGGAGCGCCACCGCCACCGCGTGCTCGATGGTGCCGGCCAGCTGCCGGGCCGCGGCGGGGTCGGCGGCCGCCTGCAGCCGCGCGATGATGTCGGAACCGAAGCAGGCCTGCGGGTTGGACCCGCGCAGGGCCGCGCGCCGCCGGGACCGGGGGTCCCACACGGTGAGGTTGAGGTTGGTGGTGCCGATGTCCAGGGCGACCAGGATGGCCGCGGCACCGGCCGGCGCGGGGGCGCGGCGCCCCGGGCCGTCCAGGAGCCCGGCCGGGATGCCGCTCCATTGGGTGCGGGGCGCGAGGTTCTCAACCTCCAGCGCCACCTCGCCCAGGGCGGTCGTCTGGCAGGCGAGCCGCACCCCGGCGTCGAGCAGGGCCGGCCCGAGGTTGAGCCGTTCCTGCTCGGTGGGGGCCGAGACCGGCCCGGACAGGATGCGCACCCGGCACAATCCGCAGGAGCCGTTGCCGTTGCACCCGGTGCGCAGCCTCAGCTCCGTGGGCGCGAGGGCGTCCAGAAGGGTCGCGCCCGGCCGGGCCCGCGCCGAAGCCGTCCGGTCCTGGTACCGGGCCCGCAGCAGGGTCATGGCCGGCCCTGGTCCCGGACCGCCGCCGAAAGGGCCCGGACGCAGTCCAGGCGGGCCTCCAGCGGGATCTCGCAGCCCGACGAGAGGATGAAGCCCCCCGGGCGGGCCACGTCCAGGACCCGGGCGCAGGCCTGGGCGATCACCCGCGGCTCGGAATCCACGAACGCCAGCGGACGGATGTTGCCCTCCAGGCACAGCCCCGGCACCGCGGCCCGGGCGCGCCCGGGGTCGACGCAGTAGTCGAGGTTGGCGATGTCGACCCCGCAGGCCGGGTAGAGCGGGAGGATCGGTTCCACCGGCCCGGCGATGTGCAGCCAGGCGGCGAGGGCGCCCATGCCCTTGAGGCCCGCGCACAGCCGCCGGAGCCGCGGCGCCAGCAGCTCGCGGAAGAACCCGGGCGGCACCACCGCCGGCGAGGCCGAAGGGTCGAACACCACGCAGAGGTGGGCTCCGGCCTCCAGCTGGGCGCCCCCGAAGCTCAGGGCCAGGTCCACGGCGAAATCCAGCATGCGCTCGAAGGCCTGGGGCTCGTCCACCGAGGCGAACAGGGCCTTCTCGGCGCCCAGGAGCTGGCAGGCCAGGGTCATGGGACCGAGCACGCAGCCCGCCACCAGCGTCCGGTCCCTCACCTCCCGCCGGAGCAGCCGGGCCGCCTCCAGGGCCACCGGCATGCGGCCCGCGCGCCGGGGGTCCGGGATCCGGAGCTCGCTGAGGTCGGAGGGCCGTTCCAGGATGAACTGCGCCACCGTCGGGTAGCCCTCCTTGCGGTACTGCAGGCTGGAGCCCAGCGCTTCGGTCTCGACGTTGACGTCCAGCAGCGCGAACACCGCGTCGGAGCCATAGTCCTCCCGGGCGGCCAGCTGGCACCGGGCCAGTTCGGCCGGGTCAGTGAGGTAGCGTTCCAGGGGCACGCCCCTGGCCACGGCGGCGTGGCCGAAGACCTGCGGAATCACCGGCACCTGGTCCGGGACCTGGAACCGCACGGTCGCGAGGATGCGCTCCAGCCCGTTCACGGGCGGCCCTCCTTGGCCGCTTCCAGATAGCGGGCGCAATCGAAGGCATCGCTGGCCACATGGTCGACGTTCAGCGCCTCCGCGGTGCACTGCTTGAGGGCGGCGCCGCCGGCCACCAGCCTGACCGCCGCCAGGCCGCTTTCCCGCAGCCTGGGGCGGAGCTGGCGGACCAGGGGCACCACCGGGCTGATGAGGCCGCTGACCAGGAGGGCGAAGGCCTCCTCCCGGGCCACCGCCTTGACCATCACCGCCACCGGACAGTCCTTGCCGCAGTCCACCACCCGGAACCCCTTGGCGCTGAGCACCATCCTGGTGATGTTCTTGCCCAGGTCGTGGACGTCCCCCTCCGGCGTGGCGATGACCACGGTGCCCTTGGTGGATGGGGCGGTGCCCTCGGGAAAGGTGTCCCGGGCCACGGCCATGGCCGCGCGGCCGGTGAGCATGATCTCCAGCAGGTTGAACTGCTCGGACGTGCATTTGTTGCTCATCAGCTCCATGGCCGCTTCCAGCGCCTCCACCACCCGGATCGGTCCGGCTTCCGTGGCGGTCCGCAGCCGGCGCGCCGCCACCATGGCAGCTCCCGAGTCCCCGTCCATGAGCAGCGCGACCAGCCTGGGGTGATCGGCCTCGATCCCGGCTGGTTCCGGCTCAGGATTCCCTGTGGGCGACGGGGAGTTCATCGGGAAGCCTCGACGGAGAAGGCTGCAGTTGGTGTTGTATAAGTTTGAAATTCTCAACGCATTATATAGCGCAAGCCGCCCGCAGGCCAGCCACGGGTGCGGAATGTTGGCCGCCGGGATCCGGTTCCTTGACAAAAGGTCGCGGGACGGGACCGCCCGCCCCTTGGCCCTATCGGCCGGCTTTCCGCCCCCGGGTCGAGGCTCCGGAAGGGTGATCCCGGGGTCGGCGGTATGATAAAGGGTCCGGCGAACCCGCATGGGACATCGTTGTACTTGGAAAAAACAGGAAAGGACTTGAGCATGAATCAAAACAGCAGCACCTTCCCCAACGCGATCTTGATGACCCTGCTCGGAGCCGCCGCCCTGGGCGGTGTCGCCCTGGCCTTCACCGCCAGGAAGACCGGGAAGGGATGGCGGGAAAGCCTCCTGGCGTTGGCCAGCCGGTTCAATCCCAAGGCCGGGAGGCCGGATTCGGGGGACGACGAGGGTATAGAGGTGGCCTTCATCTGATCCAGGTTCTCCCATCCGAGGCAGCTCGCGGCCTGAAACGCTCCATCACCCAAAGGATCCCCGCCATGACCCGAGAGACCTCTTCCCGGAACACCGCCTTCTTCGCCGGAGTCGCCGTGGGCGCTCTGGCCGTCGCGTCCACCACCTCCAAGGGCCAGGTGGCGCTTGCGGACCTGGCGGCCCTGGGCCGCCGCCTGAAGGGCAAGGCCGGGCTCCTGGCCGAGCGGGGCGCCCGCGCCTGGGAGGTTCTCAGGTCGGACCCCGCGGACCCGCATCCGGCCAGCGGCGAGGATCTGCGGGGCAAGGCCGCCGGCGTCTGGCAGGACACCCGGGACCGCGCCGGAATCCTCGGGGCGGCGGAGACGCTCGACCCGCTTCCACCAGGTTGAATAAGCAGTAAGTCATTTTGATTCAGGAGCGCGACCCCCAAGTCCTGGGGGTTTTTTGTAAGTTACACATTTTAGGCATCCTATCCGTTGGGCGCAGAAGTTGCTTCAGGTTTTCCGGGGATCCTGGGCGGTCTCAGCTACTAAGCCCGGCATTCCCGTGACATCTGCCCACTGGAAAAAGGATGCCGAATGATGGATGTATGGCTGGGCAAACCCTATCCCCTCGGCGCCACCTGGGACGGCCAGGGGGTCAATTTCTCGCTGTTCTCCGAGAACGCGGAAGGGGTCGAGCTTTGCCTGTTCGACGCGCAGGGGCAGGTGGAGACGGAACGGATTCCCCTGGCTGAGAAGACCGACCAGGTCTGGCACGCCTATCTGCCCGAGGCCCGCCCGGGCCTGCTCTACGGCTACCGGGTCCGCGGCCCCTACGACCCCGCCCAGGGCCACCGGTTCAACCCCAACAAACTGCTCCTGGACCCCTATGCCAAGGACATCGTCGGCGCCGTGAAGTGGTCCGACGCCCACTTCGGGTACGGGATCGGCAATGAGGAGGCGGATCTCTCCTTCGATGAGCGCGACGATGCCTCCGGCATGCCCAAGTCCCGGGTCATCGAGCCTGCCTTCACCTGGGGCGACGACCGCGCGCCGCGGGTCCCCTGGCACGAGATGGTGATCTGCGAACTGCATGTGAAGGGCTTCACCTGCCGCCACCCCAGGGTTCCGCAGAACCTGCGCGGCACCTACGCGGGCCTGGCCACGGAACCGGTCATCGAGCACCTGAAGAGCCTGGGCGTCACCAGCGTGGAGCTGCTGCCCATCCAGACCTTCGTCCAGGAGCGGAATCTGGTGGAGGGCGGGCTAAACAACTATTGGGGCTACAACTCCATCGGCTTCTTCGCCCCGGACCAGCGCTACTCCGCCACCGGCTTCATTTCCGAGTTCAAGACCATGGTGAAGACCTTGCACTCGGCCGGCATCGAAGTGATCCTGGACGTCGTCTACAACCATTCGGCCGAGGGCAACCAGCTGGGGCCCACCCTGAGCTTCCGGGGCATCGACAACGCCTCCTACTACCGTCTGGTGCCCGAGGATCCGCGCTTCTACATGGACTACACCGGCTGCGGCAACACCTTCAACATGCGCCACCCCAGGGTGCTGCAGATCATCATGGATTCGCTGCGCTACTGGGTGCTGGAGATGCACGTGGACGGCTTCCGCTTCGATCTGGCCTCGGCCCTGGCCAGGGAGCTGCTCGAAGTGGACCGCCTGGGCGCCTTCTTCGACATCATCCACCAGGATCCGGTGCTCTCCCAGGTGAAGCTCATCGCCGAGCCGTGGGACCTGGGGGTCGGCGGCTACCAGGTGGGCAACTTCCCCGTGGGCTGGGCCGAATGGAACGACCGCTACCGGGACGCGGTGCGGGCCTATTGGAAGGGCGACGGCGGCATCATCGGCGAGTTCGCCAACCGCCTCACGGGTTCGAGCGATCTCTACGCCACCAGCGGACGCTCCCCCTACGCCAGCATCAACTTCGTCACGGCCCACGACGGCTTCACGCTCGACGACCTGGTCTCCTACAACGACAAGCACAACGAAGCCAACCAAGAGGACAACCGGGACGGCAACGACAACAACCTGAGCTGGAACTGCGGGGTGGAAGGACCCAGCGGGGATCCGGCCATCCGGGCCCTGCGCAACCGCCAGAAGCGCAATTTCCTGGCCACCCTGCTGCTGTCCCAGGGGGTGCCGATGTTCCTGGGGGGGGATACCATCGGCCGCACCCAGGGCGGCAACAACAACGGCTACTGCCAGGACAACGAGACCAGCTGGGTGAACTGGTCCGTGGGCGAGGACGAGAAGCGCTTCCTGGCCTTCGCCAAGCGCCTGGTCAAGCTGCGGCGCCAGCACCCCCTGTTCGGACGCCGCAGGTTCTTCCAGGGGCGTTCCATCCGCGGCCTGGGGGTGAAGGATATCCTGTGGCTCAACCCCAACGGCCACGAGATGACCGACGATGAGTGGGGCCAGGCCTACGCCCGCTGCCTGGGCATGTTCGTGTCCGGGGAGGGTCTGGACGAGCGCGACGAAAGGAACCGCCCCATCAAGGACGACAACCTCCTGATGCTCTCCAACGCCCACCATGAGCAGGTTCCCTTCCAGCTGCCCGGTCCCGGGGGCATGGCCTGGATCGCGGTGCTGGACACCGCCCAGGACGACGGCATCCCCATCAAGACCCGGTTCCGGCCGTACCAGACCTACCCCCTGGAAGGACGCTCCCTCGCCCTGCTGGTGCAGGTGCCCAAGGTGCAAGGGTGAACAGCGTCCACGCCATGCCCTTCGGCGCGGAGCTCCTGCCGGGCGGCGGGGCCCGGTTCCGGCTTTGGGCGCCCGGCGCGCGCACGGTGGCGCTGGTCCTGGAGCCCGCGGCCCCCCTGCCCATGCTGCCGATGCCCGGCGGCTGGTTCGCGCTGGATTGCCCGGAAGCCGGGGTCGGCAGCCTGTACCGCTTTGAAATCGACGGGGGGATCCGGGTGCCGGATCCCGCTTCCCGGTGCAACCCCCAGGGGGTCCATGGCCCCAGCCAGGTGTGCGACCCGCTGGCCTTCCGCTGGGCGGACGGGGACTGGCGCGGGCGGCCCTGGACGGAGGCCGTGGTCTACGAACTGCACGTGGGCACCTTCTCCCCGGAGGGCACGTTCGCCGGGGTGGAGCGGCGCCTGGACTACCTGGCCGGGCTGGGCGCCACCGTCCTCGAGCTGATGCCGGTGGCGGAGTTCCCCGGCCTGCGCAACTGGGGCTACGACGGTGTGCTGCCGTTCGCGCCGGAGCATGCCTATGGACCTCCCGAGGACCTCAAGCGGCTGGTGGCCGCTGCCCACCGGCGCGGGCTCATGGTGATGCTGGACGTGGTGTACAACCACTTCGGTCCGGAGGGCAACCACCTGGCCGCCTACGCGCCGGCCTTCTTCTCCCGAACCCACCAGACGCCGTGGGGTCCGGTGATCAACTTCGACGGGCCCGGATCCGGGCCCGTGCGGGACTTCTTCATCCACAACGCGCTCTACTGGCTGGAGGAGTTCCATCTGGACGGTCTGCGCCTGGACGCGGTCCACGCCATCCTGGACGACAGCCGGCCGCACCTCCTGGAGGAACTGGCGGCGGCGGTGGGCGACGGGCCGGGGCGGCGGCGGCAGGTCCACCTGGTGCTGGAGAACGACCGCAACGAGGCCAGCCGCCTGGCTCCGCCGCGGCCCTGCACCGCCCAGTGGAACGATGATTTCCACCACGCCATGCACCTGCTCACCACCGGGGAGAAGGGCGGCTACTATGCGGACTATGCCGACGATCCCGTGGGACACCTGGGCCGCTGTCTGACCCAGGGCTTCTCCTTCCAGGGACAGGCCTCCCCCTTCCGGGGCGGCGCCCCCCGGGGCGAGCCCAGCGCCGGCCTGCCGCTGGGGTCCTTCCTCAACCAGCTCCAGACCCACGACCAGGTGGGCAACCGGGCTTTCGGGGAGCGGCTGGGCGCCCTGGCGCCCCCCGGGGCCCTGGACATGGCCACGGCCATCCTGCTCCTGGCCCCCTCGCCGCCGATGCTGTTCATGGGCGAGGAGTTCGGCGCCGCCACGCCCTTCCTTTTCTTCTGCGATTTCCAGGGAACGCTGGCCGACGCCGTGCGGGAGGGCCGGCAGCGGGAGTGCCCGGATTTCGCCGCGCACGCCACCCCCGAAGCCAGGGCGGCCATCCCCGATCCCAACGCCGAGACCACCTTCACCCGGTCCCGGCTGGACTGGGCGTGCCTGGAGGTTCCGCCCCACGCGGACCTGCTGGCCCTGCACCGGCGCCTGCTGGACCTGCGCCGCCGCCAGATCGTCCCCCGCCTGGCCGGAGCCGCGGGCCCCGGCCCGGCCTTCGCCCGGGTGGGGGAGCGGGGCCTCGCCTGCTCCTGGCGGCTGGGGGACGGCAGCCAGTACGCGCTGCTCGCCAACCTCGGGCCGGAACGGTGCCGGGGCTTCGCCCGGCCCCCTGGCATCCCGCTGTTCGCCGCGCCGGACCAGCCCTTCGACGGGGCGCTGCCGCCCTGGGCGGCCATCTGGTTCCTGGCCGCGGCCGGAGACGGGCCGTGAACCCCCAGGAGATGCTGGCCCAGCTCGGCGCCCTCTGCGGCATCCTGCCCGAGTACGCGGATCTGTGGGGCAAGCCCCACGCCTGCTCCGACGACACCCGCCGGTCCCTGCTGGGGGCCATGCGCCTGGCCGCCGGCACCGAGGCGGAGTTGCGCGATTCCCTGGAGCGCATGGCCTCCCAGGAGGCGTCCATGCTGCCACCGGCCACGGTGGTGGAGGAGGATCCGGCGGGCCTGGAACTGCCGGCCTGGCTTCCCGAATCCGCCGCCGGACAGCGCTGGGCCTTTCGCCTGACTCTGGAAGGCGGCGAAACCCGGGAAGGGGCCTTCCAGCCGCCCGCGGCCCCCGGTCCGGGGGAGCGCTGGATCCAAGGGGTCCGCCACCGGCCGTACTCGCTCCGGCTGCCGTCGCCTCCCGGCCCGGGCTACCATACCCTGGAGGTCCATGGGCCGGGCGGGCCGGTCTCCACGCGCCTCATCGTCGCCCCGGAGCGCTGCTTCCAGCCCCCCGCCCTGGAGCGGGGGGAACGCCTGTGGGGTTTCGGCGTCCAGCTGTACGCGGTCCGCTCCCGGCGGAACTGGGGCATGGGCGACTTCACCGATCTGCGCACGCTGCTGAACGTCACCCGGGAAGCCGGCGGCGGCCTGGTGGGGGTCAATCCCCTGCACGCCCTCTTCCCCGAGGATCCCGAGCGGGCGGCGCCCTACAGCCCCTCCAGCCGGCGGGATTTCAATGTGCTCTACCTGGATGTGGAGGCGGTCCCGGATTTCGCCGAGGACGAGGAGGCCCAGCGCAAAGTGAAGTCCCCGGAGTTCCAGGCCCTGCAGCGCGCCCTGCGCAGCGCCGAGTCCGTGGACTACCGCGCGGTGGCGGCCGTGAAGTTCCCCGTCCTGGAAGGCCTGCACCGGCATTTCCGGGAGCGGCACCAGCTGCCGGGCAGCGCCCGCGGCCTGGCCTTCGAGGCCTACCGCCGCCTGCGCGGCCGCGACCTGAGCGGGCTGGCGCTGTTCCAGGCCCTGCAGGAACATTTCGCCGTCCACGGATGGCAGGACTGGCCCGAGGCCTACCGCGACCCGGAAGCGCCCATGGTGGGCGCCTTCGCCGCCGAACACGAGGAGCGCATCGCCTTCTGGGAGTATCTGCAATGGCAGGCTGAGCTCCAGGTGGGCGCCCTGGGGGCCCGGTCGCTGGAACTGGGGCTGGGGGTCGGGATCTATGCGGACATGGCGGTGGGCGTCGACGCGGGCGGGGCGGAGACCTGGCTGCACCAGGATCTGTACGCCCTGGGGGCCGGCGTGGGGGCACCGCCGGACGACTTCTGCCTGGCCGGCCAGGACTGGGGCCTGCCCCCCATGATCCCGCACCGGCTGCGGGAGACCTTCGAGGCCTTCAGCGGGATGCTGCGGGCCAACATGCGCCACGCCGGAGCCCTGCGCATCGACCACGTCATGGGCCTGATGCGGCTGTTCTGGGTGCCCGGGGGCGGCAGGCCCGCCGACGGCGCCTACGTGGCCTACCCGTTCCGGGAACTGATGGGCATCCTGGCCCTGGAGAGCCAGCGCAACCACTGCCTGGTCATCGGCGAGGACCTGGGCACCGTGCCGCCGGAAGTGCGCGCCGCCATGGGCCAGCGGGGCGTGCTCTCCTGCCATCCCCTGCTGTTCGAGCGGGACTGGGAGACCGGAGCCTTCCGGGCCCCGGCGGCCTATCCCAGCGAGGCCCTGGTCTCGGTGGGCACCCACGACCTGCCCACCCTGAGCGGCTACTGGCAGGGCCACGACCTGGACCTGAGAAGCGCCCTGGGCCTCATCCCCTCGGCCGAGCTGCGCGACAGCCAGATGGTGGAGCGCGCCCAGACCAAGGCCCAGCTGCTGGTGGCCCTGGGGGCCGAGGGCCTGCCGGAATCCGGCCAGCATCCCCTGACCCAGCCCGCCATGACCGCCGAGATGGCGAGGGCGGTGCTGGTGTTCCTGGCCCGGAGCCCGGCCAGGCTCCTGGAGGTCCAGCCCGAGGACATCCTGGGGCAGCTGGACCAGGTCAACCTGCCCGGCACGCTGCCTTCCCAGCACCCCAACTGGCGGAGAAAGCTCACCCTGGACCTGGAGGAGTGGGCGGGCGACGCGCGTTTCCAGGCCCTGGGCAAGGCCCTGGGCGAAGCCCGCGGTCCCGCCCGGGAGGCCTCGGACGTGCCGGCCGGGCCGGGGCGGGCGGCCCGGATTCCCCTGTCCACCTACCGCCTGCAGTTCAGCCGGGACTTCACCCTGGCGGACGCCACCGCGCTGGTGCCCTACCTGCACGCCCTGGGGGTGAGCCACTGCTACGCCTCGCCGCTGCTGCGGGCCAGGCTCGGCAGCCCCCACGGCTATGACATCATCGACCACAACTCCCTGAACCCCGAGATCGGCACGCCCGAAGCGCTCGCCGGCTTCGTGGAGGCCCTGCGCCAGCACGGCATGGGCCTGATCCTGGATTTCGTGCCCAACCACATGGCCGTGCTGGGCAGCGACAACGCCTGGTGGCAGGACATGCTGGAGAATGGCCAGGCTTCCGCCTTCGCCAGCTTCTTCGACATCGACTGGCGGCCGCTCAAGGAAGAGCTGCGCGGGAAGGTGCTCCTGCCGGTGCTGGGGGCCCCGTACGGCAGCGCCCTGGAGGGGGGCGACATCACCCTGGCCTTCGACGGGCCCCGGGGCGAATACCGGCTGGACTACGGCAAGCACTGCTTCCCGGTGGATCCGGGCGAATACCCGAGGATCCTCGCCCAGGGCATGGACCGCCTGGGCGCGCGCCTGGGGGAAGCCGCGCCCGAGCTGCTGGAACTGGAAAGCATCGTGGCGGCGTTCCGGCACCTGCCCGCCCGGGACCAGGCCGAGCCGGCGGCGGCGGCCGAACGGGCCCGGGACAAGGAGATCAGCAAGCAGCGGCTGGCCACCCTCTGGGGCCGGTCCGAGGACATCCGCCTGTTCGTGGAGGAGAACCTGCGGGCCTTCCAGGGAACCCCGGGCGATCCCCGGAGCTTCGACCTCCTGCACCAGCTGATCCAGGCCCAGGCCTTCCGCCTCGCTTACTGGCGCGTGGCCGCGGACGACATCAACTACCGGCGGTTCTTCGACATCAACGATCTCGCGGGCATCCGCATGGAACTGGAGCCGGTGTTCGAGGCCACCCACGCGCTGCTGCTGCAATGGGTGCGCCAGGGGTACCTGGACGGCCTGCGCCTGGACCACCCGGACGGCCTCTACGATCCCCTCGCCTATTTCCGGCGGCTGCAGCGGCGCGCGGCGGAAATCCGCGGGGAGGGCGCCGGCAGCCAGCCGCTGTACCTGGTCGCCGAAAAGATCCTCGCCGGCCATGAGCGGATCCCCGAGGACTGGCCCATCCATGGGGAGACCGGCTACCGGTTCGCCAACGAGGCCAATGGGCTGTTCGTGGACGGCTCGGCGGAGCGCCGGATGGACAGGATCTATGCGGAGTTCACCGGCCAGAAGACCACCTTCGACGACCTGCTCCACCGGTGCAAGGCCCTGATCATCCGCACCGCCCTGGCCAGCGAGCTGAACGTCCTGGCGAACCAGCTCTCGGGCATCGCCCTGGCCAACCGCCAGACCTGCGATTTCACCCTCAACAACCTGCGCGAGGCGCTGTCGGAAGTGGTGGCCCGGTTCCCGGTGTACCGCACCTACCTCACCCCGGGCCACTTTTCGGACCAGGACCGCCGCTTCCTGGAGTGGGCCGTGGCCACCGCCAGGAAAGGCCTCCCGGAGGCCGGCGCGGACGTGTTCGACTTCATCCGGGAGGTGCTCGGCGGCGAGATCGCCCAGGGCCATGCCGCCGAGTACGCCGGCCGGGTGCACGCCTTCGCGATGAAGTTCCAGCAGTACACCGCGCCGGTGATGGCCAAGGGCATGGAGGACACCTGCTTCTACCGCTACCACCGCCTCGTCTCCCTGAACGATGTGGGCGGCGATCCCCGGGCCTTCGGCACCACCCTGGCCGCCTTCCACGAGGCCAGCCGGCGCCGTTCACGGGCCTGGCCCCACGGCATGCTCGCCACCTCCACCCACGACAGCAAGCACTCGGAGGACTTCCGCCTGCGGGTGGATGCACTCTCGGAGATGCCGGCGGCGTGGAAGCTGGCCCTGCGCCGGTGGTCCCGCATGAACCGCGGCCGGAAGACCACCGGGCCGGACGGCGGCACCGAGCCCTCCCGCAACGACGAGTACCTGCTGTACCAGACCCTGCTCGGCGCCTGGCCCCTGGTGGCCATGGACCCCGAGGCCCTGGAGGTGTTCCGGGAGCGGGTGCAGCGCCACCTGCTCAAGGCGGTCCGGGAGGCCAAGGAGCACACCAGCTGGAACCATCCCGACCCGGGCTACGAGGCCGCCCTGGCGCGCTTCGTGGCGTCCGTCCTGGGCGACGGGCGCTTCCTGGCGGAGCTTCAGGAGACCGTGGCCAGCGTGGCCCGCCCGGGACTGCTCAGCGGCCTCTCCCTGGTCCTGCTCAAGATCGCCGGTCCCGGCGTGCCGGACATCTACCAGGGCCTGGAACTGCCGGTGTTCAGCCTGGTGGACCCCGACAACCGCCGGGCGGTGGATTTCCAGCTCCGCCGATCGATCCTGGAGGGCCTGCGGGCGCCGGACGCGGATCTGGCTGCCAACCTGGATCAGGCCCGGTCCCTGCTGGCCGGCCTGGAGGATGGCCGGGCCAAGTGCTTCGTCACCTGGCGCGCCCTGACCTGCCGGCGCGAACATCCGGACCTGTTCCGGGACGGGGACTACCTGCCGCTGCATGCCGACGGCGCCCGGGCCGGCCACATCTGCGCCTTCGCCCGGCGCCTCAAGGACGAGTTGGCGGTGGTGGTGGCGCCCCGGCTGTTCAAGACCCTGGAGCCGGAAGGCGGCGCCGTCTGGCAGGGGCACCGGCTCGAGGTCCCGGCCGCGGGAGACTACTGCAATGTCCTCACCGGCGAATGCCACGCCGCCCAGCGTGAGGAAACCCGGTTCTGGCTTCCGCTGGCGGAGGTCCTGGCCCATTTCCCCGTGGCCCTGCTCCTGATGCGAAGCCCGAAACCCGCGTGAAAAACCGTCCCATCCCCCAATGGAGTCACCCATGGAATCCCCCGAAACCCAAGCCCCCTTCCTGGTCCGGGACTGCGCCCTGTCGGCCTACGCCACCGGCCTGCGCGCCCAGAACCTCCGCGAACTGCGGGACCGGCTCGCCCAGGTGAGCACGGAATGCATCTACTACCACTTCTGGGGCAGTCGGCTCTACTCCGGTTTCGAGCACCCCGAATACCCCAACATGTTCGCCGGCTGGGTGCACCGGAGCCTGCACGACCACCGGCTCGGGGAGCGCCTCGGCATCATCGACCCCATGGATTTCCCCGACCTGGAGGCGCTGAGGCAGGAACTGATCGAGACCATCGAACAGCGTCTGGAGGAGACGGAGATCGTGGCCTGGTCCCCCGCGGACGAGCAGTTCAACTTCATGCGCTCCCGGGTGGTGGTGTTCGACACGCCCCGCACCATCGCCCATCCCAGGGACCTGGTGGAGGTCCTGCCCACGCTCTCCGCCAGCAGCGTCTTCTACCACTTCATCGACGCCCGCCTGCGCATGCCGGACCTGGATGATTTCCGGGCCTGGCTGCTGGCCTACGGGGACGAGTTCCTGGACCTGGTGGAGGCGCTGTCCACGGTGGACCTGTTCTTCGTGCCGCTGGCGGAACTCCGGCAGACGCTTGTGGCCGTCGTCTCGGCGTATTTCTCCGATCACCAGGTCAAGGAGGCCTAGCATGGACGAAAAAGCGCTACCCCGAATCCAGCTGGAGGACTACCAGCGCATCGTCGGCCCCGAAGTCATCGAGCAGCTGTTCCAGCTGGCGGAGCCGCTCAAGGGCCTGAAGGTCGTCCACGTCAACTCCACCCGGGTGGGCGGCGGCGTGGCGGAAATCCTCACCAAGCTGGTGCCGCTCTCCAATTCGCTGGGCATCAACACCTCCTGGGAGGTCATCGCCGGCGGGGACGAGTTCTACCGCTGCACCAAGTCCTTCCACAACGCCCTCCAGGGCAACCATGTGGCCATCCCCAAGGCCCTGCTCAAGGCCTACGAGGAGGTCAACGCGGCCAACGCGGAAATCCTCAGGCCCATCCTGGATGACGCGGACATCGTGTTCATCCACGATCCCCAGCCGGCGCCGCTGATCAGCCACTTCCCCGAGCGCAAGGGCAAGTGGATCTGGCGCTGCCACATCGACGCCAGCAAGCCCTACCGGCCCGTGTGGAGGTACCTGCGCACCTTCACCTCCCAGTACGACGCCAGCATCTTTTCCATCGCCACCTTCGCCCAGCCCATGCCCCACCCCATCTGCCTGATCCCGCCCAGCATCGACCCCCTGTCCGACAAGAACATGGACCTCCCCGGGGAGGAGGTTGATACTGTCTGCCGGCAGCACGGCATCGACCGTTCGCGCCGGACCATCCTCCAGGTGTCCCGCTTCGACCGGTTCAAGGATCCCCTGGGGGTCATCGAGGCCTACCGGCTGGCCAAGCGGTTCGCCCACGACCTGCAGCTGGTGCTGGCCGGAGGCAGCGCCGACGATGATCCCGAGGGGGCCGCGGTGCTCACCGAGGTCTACGCCGCCGCGGCGGAGGACCCGGACATCCACATCCTCATGCTCCCCGCGGACGCCAACCGGGTGATCAACGCGCTGCAGCGGTCGGCGGACATCGTCATCCAGAAGTCTCTGAGGGAGGGCTTCGGGCTCACCGTGACCGAGGCGCTTTGGAAGGGCAAACCGGTCATCGGCGGCAACACCGGGGGCATCCGGCTCCAGGTGATCGACCACCACACCGGTTTCCTGGTGGACACCCCCGAAGGCGCCGCCTACCGGATCCGCTACCTGCTCCACTACCAGGACAAGCTCCAGGAGATGGGCCTCAAGGGCAAGGAGTTCGTCCGGGAGAACTTCCTCCTGACCCGCCACCTGCGCGACCACCTGGCCCTGATCCTCTCGCTGCGCAACGGCGGCTCCGACCGCATCGAGCTGCACCGGGTGGACGCGGCCCTGGCCCTGTCCGCCCCGGGCTGACCATGCACCGGGTACCCTGGATGACCGACCTGAACGGATGGGAGAGTCTCACCCTGGCCACCGGACTGGTATTGGCGGCGGCGCTGGTGGGACTGGCCGTCTACTGGATCCTGTTCTTCATCCTCCTGCGCCTGGCCAGGCGGGCCGGGACCACCCTCGGCGTTGGCCTGGTCAAGCGCCTGCGCAGTCCCGTGCGCATCCTGCTGCCCCTGCTGGCGGTGACGCTGGCGGTGCCCCCGCTGGCCTTTTCCGATGTGGCCACCGAGGCCCTGAAGCACCTGTTCAGCCTCGCCATCATCGCCGCCATCACCTGGCTCTTCATCAACATCGCCCTGGCGGTGCAGGACATCGTCCTGAGCCACTTCGATGTGCAGATCCAGGACAATCTCAAGGCCCGGGCCGTCCACACCCAGCTGACCATCCTGGTGAAGGTCGTGCTGGTGGCCATCATGATCATCTCCGCCGCCTTCATGCTGATGACCTTCGACAGGATCCGCCATGTGGGCGTGAGCATCCTGGCCTCGGCCGGAATGATCGGCATCATCCTCGGCTTCGCCGCCCAGCGCAGCATCGCCACCCTCTTCGCCGGCCTGCAGATCGCCTTGACCCAGCCCATCCGCATCGACGACGCGGTCATCGTCGAGGGGGAGTGGGGCCGGGTGGAAGAGATCACCCTCACCTACGTGGTGATCAAGATCTGGGACCTGCGCCGGCTGGTGGTGCCGGTGACCTATTTCCTGGAAAAGCCCTTCCAGAACTGGACCCGGGTCTCGGCCAACCTGCTGGGGACGGTGTTCCTGTACGTGGACTACAGCGTGCCGGTGGACGAGGTGCGCCGGGAACTGCAGGCCATCCTCAAGGTTTCAGCCCTGTGGGACGGCCAGGTGGGCGGGGTGCAGGTCACCAACAGTTCCGAGCGCACCCTGGAGCTGCGTCTGCTGATGAGCGCCGCCGATTCCTCCAAGATCTTCGACCTGCGTTGCGAGGTGAGGGAGAAGGTCCTGGCCTTCCTCCAGCAGAACCATCCGGGGAGCCTGCCAAGGGTGCGGGCCGACCTGGGCGGCCTGGGCCCGGGAGCCGCGGGCCGCCTGGTGGAATAGCCAGGGCCCGGAACCTGGCCGGGGTATCCCGCATTCCTCTGGCGTCCCGCGGAGGCTGCCCTTGTCCAGATGCCTGCTCGTCGCCTTGCTGTTCCATGCCTGGGCCCTGGCCGGGGTGCGGGTGACCCCCGCGCAGGCCACCCTCGGCGCCGGCGCCACCTGCGCCTTCGCGGCCTCCATGGACGGGGCGCAGCCGCCCGGGGGGTAGCGCTGGAGCATCCTGGCGGGCCCGGGGGAGATCGACGATCGCACTGGCCTGTACCGGGCCCCGGGTGCTGGGAGCGCCGCGGCGGTGCGGGTGCGGGCGATGCCCAGGTCCGGCCCGGCCGAGGCGGGGGAAGCCTCGGTCATGGTGCTGCCGTTTCCGGCGGAGGTGGCCGGCCTGGTCGGCGCGTCCCTGGGCGAGCCCTGGGGGCAGTCGTTCACCTCGGACCTCCCTTTCCTGGACCCTGAGACGGGCAGGCGCCCGCTGCCCGGGCACCGGATCATTCCGGCCGAGCCGGCGCCGGGCATGCCGGGGACGCCGGGGACGCTCCTGGCGGGGTACGGCATCCCGTTCACCTTCGACCCGCGGCCGACGGAGCCGTTGGAGGGCGTGCGGCTCGCCTACCGGGAGGGGAACGCCCTCGTCCGCAGGGATCAGTGCGGCGGCGGCGCGGTGGAACTGGTCTGGCGCGGCCGGGTGGCGTCGCTCTGCCTGGAAGCCCTCAAGGCGAGCGTCAAGGAGCCCGGCAAGTGGCGCAGCACCAACGTCCATCGCCCGGTGGACCTGCGCGGCGTGCTGCCGTTCTGCGGCAGCGCCGTGGCGCCCGGCGGGCACCAGGACGGGGAGGGCCCTTCCGCCCGCTTCCAGCAGCCCTTCGGCCTCGCCCACCT
>Ga0302320_10004514_pt1 | contig 31626 bp, 26 predicted proteins | sample Bog_T0_3_FD_202130 | JGI IMG/M metagenome (GOLD analysis project Ga0302320, IMG submission 202130) | Peat permafrost microbial communities from Stordalen Mire near Abisko, Sweden - Bog_T0_3 | ecosystem: Environmental > Terrestrial > Soil > Wetlands > Peat | place: Sweden: Abisko, Stordalen Mire... | reverse complement strand
CTGCTCGCCTTCTTGGAAAGCCTGTGATTATGCCGAACACTGATGTCTCCAAACGCCAGAAACCGCCCTGAAGTGCGCCTCCAGCGCTTGGGCGCGCGGCATAATACAGGAGGCGGCATAACCTGGTGGAAAACTCCATCCGGCCCACCGCCATCGGCAAAAATTATGGCGAGGTCGTAATTATGCGGAGGCATGTCGGCTGTTTTGCGGATGCCGGGGCGTTTCGGTGGCTGGATCAAGGGTTAACTGCGCATAACTAAAGTCGGTCCAAGAAGCGCAGGAGATGGTCCGTGGGTTCAAAGGTCTTGTGTTTGACTTTTGCTGGCGTGAGTTTTTCCAGCGTGCGCCGTTTCATGTCCAAATCCGCCTCCACATAAAAATGCGTTGTCACTGGACTTTCATGGCCAAGCCACAAGGCGATGATCTCTGGTGCGATGCCGGCCTGGAGCAGATGCATGGCAGTGGTGTGTCGAAAAGTGTGAGCGGAGATTCGGCGGCCCGCCAGCGACGGAGCGCGGCTGACGGCTTGGCGAAGACGCCGTTTCAGTTGCCACGCAACTCCGGAGCGAGTGAGCGACTGGCCATAGCGATTGGGCAAAAGCGGGGCATCCGGCTTCATTTCGTTTTCTTTAATCCAGCGGCGAAGTTGCTTTTGCGTTTGCGGCCAAAGCGGCACGATGCGGTCTTTGCGTCCTTTGCCATGAAGTTGGATCTGACGGCAATCACCCGCAACGACATCTTGCACCCGGACGGCGATGATCTCTGAGACACGCGCTCCTGTATTATAAAGGAGTTGGAACAGCAATTGGTCCCGACGCCCGGTCCACGAGGCATCCGTTGTGGCGAGAATGGCTTCGATCTCCTCCCTGGTCAAAAAGCCCAGCATAGGTCGCGTGTGCCGTTTCAGCGGGATGGCCATAATGCGACGCGTAAGTTCGGGCAACTCCGGCCCAAGCAGGTCGCTGGCGTAGTGAAGGAAAGAACGGATGGCCGCCAGCCTGGCGTTGCGGCTGCGGATCGCATTGCCACGTTTTTGTTCCAGGTGGGTCAAGAAGCCCAGCACGACGGGAGCGGTGAACGAATGAAGCGAAAGTTGAGACGGTTTTTGCCGGCGGGTATTGTGGATAAAACGGAGGAATAGGCGGAAGGTGTCTCTGTACGCCGCCACGGTTTGGGGACTGACGTTGCGCTGCTGCACCAGGTGCTCCGAAAAGAAACGCGGCAGAAGATTGGCCAGATCGAAATTTTTCATGGCCGTGGCGGAGCAAATTGCTTTGCCGCTTCGCCCAGAAGCTCCGGCGTGGCGGTCAGATACCAATAGGTATCGGTGACGCGTTCATGGCCAAGGTACCGAGAGAGGACTGCCACACGCCCGACCGCGCCCCTTTTGCTGCGCTGCCAGCGGCGTAACACGCGACAGGCAAAACTGTGGCGCAGATCGTGCAATCTGACATGTGCGCGAGCGGAGTTTGGCTCAATGCCTTCGGTTATTTTTCGAAACATGTTGCGGACCGTCGTGTACGCAAGCCGCCGCCCTTGCTCGGTAACGAAAAAATGCTGGGCTTGCGGACAAAGCCGGGTGCGAAGCTTGTGATAACGGTTCAGAGGTTGGACAGCGCTGGGATGGAGCGGGACCAGCCGGGTTTGATGATATTTAGATTGGCGAATGGTGAGCACGCCGACGACCAGATCGACGTCTCCGATAGCCAGGTTCAGGGCCTCCGAGATCCGTAAACCGGAGCACACCAAGAGTCCAAGCAGGGTCCGATAGGTCAGAGGGCGCAATCGACCCCGCACACCGTCTGCCCGACGCAACAGCAGACTGATCTGCCCTGAACTAAAAAGATGAGGCGCGTTCCGGCGATGCGCCGGACCAAACACATGACGGGGCGGAACCTCAGTCGCTGGCTCAATGACAGCCTGGTGCTTGGCAAAAACCCGCACGACTTCCAGCCGCCGCGCCAAATAGAGGCGGTCCGCTCCTTTTGGCAACGCTGCCCAGCGTAAAGCCAAGGCACGGGTCAGAGACCCACGGTGTCTGGAACGATCCGCGTAAAGCGCAAAATTTTCCAGCATCTGGCCTTCGATCCGCAACTTATAGCCCGACGCACGACGCCAGGCCAAATACACCGCTACGCGAGAAGTCATCGTTTGTTTCATGACTTTCTTTCCGGCCACGGCAGCGCGGCCTGGCGAAGTTCGTTCAAGTTGACAAGGGCATACCGGGCTGATGTGTCCAGACTGGCGTGGCCGAGCAGGTCAGCAATGGCTTTAAGTCCGACGCCCTTGCGGTGAAGCTGTGTGGCAAATGTATGCCGGAGCAAATGCACTCGGTCGGGCTTAATTTTGGACCGCTTCAGCGCCCGCCGGATCGCGCCACGCACATGGTGAACTTGCAGCGGCTGGCCCAACGGCGCTTGAAGTCGAACAAAGAGGGAGCGTGAGTTGGTGGGCGGTCGCCCGTGTTGTAGATAGTCCACCAGAGCTCTGGCCAGCCGCGTGGGCAGCGGCAGCGCACGTTCCCGGCGCTGCTTGGTTTTGCGGAGAATCAGCTCCGATTGTCGCCAATTTATATCTTCCAAAGTGAGGGCCGCCACTTCATGTGTTCGCATTCCCAGCAAGCACAAACATAATGCCATCGCAAAATCTCGACGGCCGGTTCGAGAAGCGCGGTCAAAAATATGGAGAAAGTCTTGATACTGCTGCTGCGAAAGAACCCGCGGCGGTGTTGAACGCGGCCACGCCACCGGCGGCGAGATGGCTTGTGCCCAATGCGCCTTCCCGCGCCCAGTAAAGTGTAGAAATCGCAAAAAGCTCCTCAGGGATGTTGCCAGGATCCGAAGCGAAGCTGGTTTTAGCCCTGTCGCGCGCCGATGCACGTAGCGGCGGAGGATTTTGGGCGACAAACCTGTCAACTGAATCCGTCCACGCCTCAAGCGACTTTGCAGAAACTCGCGGGCATAACGCCGCCGATAGAACCTCGTCTCGAACGCCAATCCGGCCACATCATTCAGATACGCGTCGTACCTCCTGACCAACCGGTCAATCGCTGAGTCAGGGGTGCGGGCTGGCGACTTTATCCGTTTGGTTTGGCGCAAGAAAGCCAGCAAAAGACCCAGCGCGGAACGGCAATTTCGGGGGTGGATTGGATGGGGCTTGGGGCACCGGCAGCGCGGCAAATGACCGCGCACGAACCGCTCCACAAGCGTCTCGCCAATTTCATGCACGGGCAAGCCATGCTCGCCCAACCAACGCGAAAAATGTTCAGCGACTTGCACATAGCCCTGGAGGCTCGTCAGAACATGCCCGCGCGCCTCAAGAAACAAGGCAAAGTCCGATAAAATTATGCCGAGGTGGCTGTCGGCCATTCGGCGTCGCACAACTCGGCTGCGGAAGAGTGTTTCGATCATAGCGGTCTTGAAACCCACGAGGGTTTTCAAGACGCCGCCATGTTTCCTCATGCCCCATATCCGAGGAAAAGAAAATCAAAAAACACAAAACCCGGATGCGCATCTCCGCATAATTACGACCTCGCCATAATTCTTGTTATGCACAGCTCTGCATAACAAAAAGAACTGGCTGTTCTTCGGCTCCGAAGAAGCGGGCCAGCGCAGCGCGGTCATTTACACCCTGATCGAAAACTGCAAGCGCCACGGTGTGGAGCCTTACACCTATCTCAAAGACGTGCTGGAGCGCCTGCCCGCAACGACCAACCAGCAAGTCGGCCAACTGACGCCGCAGAACTGGAAGAAGGCCCGTCAACTTCAAGTCAAGCTGGCCGCTTGAAATAGCTTCGGCGGCAGCTCAACCCGTCATCCTATCACGTCAGCCCCGCCTCAACAGGGGGCTTCTGCTTTACCGCTTACTCTGGCACATGCGCGCCACTTTCTTGACAGGATCCAACCGGCTGCGAATGGCCCAGCCATACCATTCCTTGAAATACTGCTCGGCGGCTTTGACCCCGGGGCTTAACCAGAAACTCCGGAACACCTCTTTGATCATCCAAGCCCGCGACGTATCCAGATTGATTTCCTTGATCGCATTAAAGCGCTGGGCGTGCCGGGCGGGCACGTTCTCCATCCCGTAGAGCCAGAGCTGCCGCGTGCTCTTGAGAATCTCGTTGCCCTGCGCTTGCAAACGCCGATGCTCGCTTTGCCGCACTTCATTGACCGCCTCGTTCATATATTTGACCAAGTGAAAGGGATCATGCACAATCTTGCTCGCGGCTCCGGGCACATGGCTCAGGGTCGATTGCACGTAGGGGTCCCACATGTCCATGGCCACGGCTTCCACCCCCGCCAGTTGCTCCGCCGTCAGGCTCTCCCAAAAAGCATCCAAGCTTTCTTGTTGGCGGCCCTCCCCCACATACTCCACCGTGGTCTGATCCTCCTGCACCCGGGCCACGATGGTCAGATAGTTCTGCCCGCGCCCCATCGCCTTTTCGTCCACGCACAGGCGCTCCCTCACCTCCGGAGTTTTGCGCGCCAGTCCCCGCTTCACCGCCCGCTGCTTGATGCCGTCGGCTTCATCCCAACTCATCCGCAGGATCGCACAGGCCCCACGGATCGAACATTCCAACATCACATCAATGGCCAGCCGCTCGAAGAGCCGGCTGAACCGGCTGTATTTCTCCGCCCACGGCACGGCCACCGTCTGGCAACCATGTTCCTCGCACCGCACCACCGGCACGCGCGAGACGATGATCGTCTTGAACTGGCAACTGTCCAAATGCCGCCACCGTCGCTCTTCATAGTCGTGAATATGCATGCGCTTTTGGCATTCCGGACACCCCCACAACGTGTCGGCAAATCCCACCCGCACCTCGATTTCCTGTTCCTTGGGCTTGAGGGTCACACTCTCCACCACCCACGGTTCCACCAAGCCTAAAATTTGCTGATACAGTTGAAAATCTTTCATGCTGGATTTTAGCCAGAGGGCCTTCGTTGGGGCAACTCGGCCGACGAACCTCTCCAACCCCTCTACCGGGCGAGCGCAGCGGAGCGGAGCGAGCACCGGCGCGAAGCGGTTGGCCCTTTGCCCACGTCAGTTCGCAGCCCCGCGCCTCTGTCTTAAAACCGTTTTTCGTTCTAAAGGCTCTTAAAAACTCCAATTAAAAAACACCGGAAAATTCCGGAAGAACCGTTTTTTTGCCAGTTTGAGGCTGCCGAGACGATCATCTATTTGCAGGAAATTCTGGCCCAGAGCAGGAAGCCGCGCTGGATGCCAATGCTCGCTGGGTGCCATTCCACGGATTGACGAACTCGTGTCGCTTGCGCCGCTGCACGTAATCCCTTGTGGTTTGGGCATCCCGCGGCGAGGAGGGTTGTTTGTTCAGTGGGGATTGTCTGAGGGAGATGGCTGACTTACGTTCGTTGGCCCCGTCGGATGGCCTTGGCCATTTACAAGTTCATGGTCCGGCTCCGTGAGTATGCGAATGATTCGGGAGAACTTGGTATCGGGCATCGCCGCCGTGGCGATAAAAATGATGACTGCCACCACAAAGGAGTAGATGAGAGCGGCCGTGACGCTCGCAGCAACGTTCGGCCAAAAGCGGGTACGGCTGCGAACTTCGTTTTTGATAGGTTGAAGGAGCCGCGTTTGGTCAACGGAAGCGGCATATTCCTCAGCGTATTGTTTCAAAAGATTCCTGGATTGTTCCTTAAGGGATTCGAGGGCGGTTCCATGGGCATCCTTGAAGGTCAGAATGATGGACTTCAGGTGGTCTTCGGTCGGGGCCTTACCTTCCTCCTTTGTGTATTGTTCGATGAACTGATGTTTGTGCAGAGCGTATTGGGCGTAAGCAATCATGCCCGCCACTCTGTCGAATCGCGATGTAGTACTCTCGGGAGGCATGAGTTTCGCGAAAACAATGGCGTCTTCTTGACTGATGGTAACCGCAGCAGAAAGCTTGGCCTTAGTCGCTCCATCGGTCGTTTGGTTGTTGGTTGTCATGCTAGTTTCCTTTCTTGAGCTTCTGCTCGGCATCCAGGAAAATGTTTGCGCTCCCTGAAATATTCATGGAACCGCTGACGCCTGTGTTCAGGAGGGCGGTATTGAGTGCCTTGGAATATGGGTCCGAAGCGGGTTTGGCCTCGTTTTTGCCCGTTGGCTGCGTGAATCGTTGCCTTATACTTTCTGCAGTTTTCGCGAGGGCAGCCTCCTGCTCCGGGCGAGCAAGCTCGCTGAGTGCCCGTTGGCCACCTGGCACCAACTGAATATCGCGCAGTTGCTGTGGCAGTATGGCTGGGGTGAGGATTATGGGGATGACCGACGTTGGATGAGTCCTGGCAAGTTCGAGGAGGCGCGGGAGTTCGACGTTCGTGACAAATTCCGAGGCAAGGTAGTTCGGACTTACCAGGAGGATTGCGACACTTGCGGATTCGATAGAACGCTGGATGGCGGAGTTCCAGTTCTCTCCGATGGGGATGTCGCTGTCAGACCAGAGTTCAACGGCTCCTGTCGCGGCCAGCGGGCGGAGGTGCTCATACAGGCGGCTAAGCCATTGAGCGTCCTTTCTAGCGTAACTTACAAAAATTTTCTTCATAGGCACCGTAGTTCGATCTCGGCACCGTGGTGCCGGTTGTGCATATGCCTTCACGATTGCATAGTGCAGGCGATTCCTCACCGGACCTTTTGCGCCTGCGGCGCGACTGCCCGGCTGAATGGGAGTGTGCGCCGTGGTTCTGTGAGAGTCAATTCTGCAAGGGAGCAGGGCCGGCCCATTTTGATTGGAGGCTTCCGTTCGCACCTGGGCCTGCTCGACGCCCAAGTGCGTCTTCTCATCCCGGAAGTTGACCTCAAAGTCCCAGCGCCACAGAAAATCCTGGAGAAAATCCTCCAAGGCCATCTGCGGATCGGTGCAGACCAGAAAGGCCGGTTGGCGATAGAGCAATTTGCCGCCATTTTTGAAACGGTACAATTGAGAAGGGTTTTTGGGATTGTTGTGCGGACATAACCGGTGGCCAGCAATCAAGTGGCCAGTGGGCACGGGCGGGCTGGAGGGAAATCAGAAAATAGAAAGCAGAAAACAGAAATCCGGTCAGTCTTCGGGGATGCGAACGTTGATCCCGAAGCGGCCCTTAACGGGGAGCAGATTGGCTATCTGCGCCGTTAGCCCGGCATTCTTGCACTTGGTTCGCAGGGAGCTGAACTGCTTCCGGAGGTCTTCTTCAATCGCACCTTTCCAGGTGTCGGCGGCGGTACGCTGAAAACTCATAAGGTCAAAGGCTTCGGCCCACTTGGGCAAGAAAGCCTTCAGCTCGTCGAGGCAGTCCTTCTGCAAGATATTTGTCGAGGCGTTTCGCTTTACGCGGTCGAGCATGTAGGCATAGAGGGAATACTCGCGGGGCGCGATTTCTACGGCGATGCCATCTACGATGATCGCGGAGCGATCCTGGAGCAGCTTCACTTTCGGGAGGTTGATCTCCCCGATGCGCTGGGAATACATTTTGACCAGGGCGTTGAAGCGACCCGGGAATCGCCCGAGCTGGCGCGGAAAGAGTTCGCGCAGCCGGACAAAAGGGACATCAACGAGCGTGATCCGCGCGTCAGTGGATTTGACCTGGCGCACGTTCCCGGTCTTCTGGTCTCGGATCTGGTGGACGGAAGCTGGCTGCTTCGGGAAGTAGAACCGGGGCGACAGACCCGGATTCTCGAACGGTTCGGTCACTAATACATGCGTCAACCGATCCTGAGCACGGCCGATGAGTGAAACGCAGGCGTACAGCAGCGCGCCGAGGGTTTTCCGGCCTCCGGCCATCGAAGCGATTAGTGTGGTGTCCGGGTTCTCGGTAATGCGCCGGACTTCGTCGAGGAGAAAATCCGCCGCGGCCTCGTTGTCCTGGACGGTGCGAATGTCGTCCAGCGGCTTGGTGCGGCCGCTCTTCGCGTCGGGGATTTTGATGGTTTGAATTTCATCGAGCAAAAGGCGAGAGGCGGAGTCTTGCTTGCCGCGCAAAAGCAGAGTGCGCAGGGTGTCCCAAGCCGTCGAGGCGCCGAAGTCTGGTGATGGGGAAAACAGCTCGCGCTCGATACATTCCTTGCCGGTGCCGGTGGTAATCACGCGGATCTTATCCGGGATGATGGGCGGCTGCTCCTGAGCCAGGGCCCAGAGTGTCTCCGTGAGAATGGCCGGAGACATGCCGGTAACGGCGAGAAGGATGGTTTCGGTTTTGGCCGGTTGCTGTTTAGAGCGCGGAGCGCTCTTTGCCGACGGCGCGGAGGAGCGCCGGGTGGGCTTCGAGTTAGGGGTTTTTCTCATAGTAAAGAATCGGGACGAGGTGTGTTAGCGCCATTCACGGCCAAAGGCGCGCCAGAGCGCGTAAACGTCCGCCCGGAAATCGTCGAGTGAAATGGCGTTCAGTGCGGTCTTCACCACCTTGTCCTCATTTCTCACATCCTTGAGGACAAGATAGCGGTTGGGAAGATTCGCCATGCTCGAAACGGCTGATTTCATCCAGGCGAGGTGGTCCTGTGCAGACGGACAGGATTCTCCGATTAATGGGACGGCACACCAGCAGGTGAAGGCCGATCCTAAGGTGTGCCGTTTGCTTTCCCAAGCGGCGTCTTTTAAGAATTTGTCCAGCGCGGAAAGGTTCTTAACGATGAGGCTGCGCCAGTCCCTGAGATCGCATCCAAGATGCTTCTCCAACTGACTAAAGCGCTGACGCCAGAAGTCGCGTCGCCTGGGCTGGTCTTCCTCCTTGTAGCAGTTGGGCGAGTCGAGCTTATGGAGGTCGAGGCTCAGGTTTCTGGCGCGTTCTTTGACATCGGGCCTCTGAAGATAGTCGGCAGAAATATCAGAGACGATGCCTCCGAGAGCCTGTAAGACAGTGGCAAAATCGCGGCGGACACTTGCCTCGGAGATCAATGCGGAATCCTGCTGGAAGAGGATGAGGTTGAGCTCCGCGTCACGCGCAACCGTCTTGAGGTCAGTGGAGGAGAATTGAGCCGCCAGTTTGGTTCCGGCGAGCTCAGATTCGACTCTGGCCTCGGCTTCGGCGAGGACCTTCTGCGCGCCGCCCAACTTTTCGAGAAACTCGGCGTGATTCTCGCGAAGGAATTGGGACTGAACGTCGCGAGCGAGCCGGTCGATTTCGGCGGCCTTGGCGGGAAGCTGTTCCTTTATGGCAGGGTGTAGGAAGGGGGCGAATGTGGGTTCAGACGGCCAATCGGGCAACGGACGTGGATGGTGAAGAAAGACGGCGGGCGTTCCCCCAAAACGAGGGCGGATTTCGGCGAGAATCGCGAGTGGCCATCCACGGCGAGGACCCTCCCGGCTGATGGAGCGCACCTGGAGCTGGTTTGCGGTTTCGATGGAGAAGCCCGGCGTGAGGCGGCCGATAACAAACTCGGGATGCCTGGCAGCCTCAAGCATGGCGCCTGGGGGAATCTTGTCTTGGTGGCGGTGTTGATCGGCGGCGTCAAGGTCCAACTGGGGCGCAGGGTGACGGGGAAGTCCCTGGGCGGTGGTGTCGAGCAGCAGTATGGGAAGAAACTCCATGGCCAGGGAATTCCAGAACATCCAGCCAATGGAGTCCCGCAGGGGACCGGATGTGGCGGCGGCTTCGGTAAGGGTGAAGAGGCCGTCCTGAGAGCGGACGAGGTCGTCTTGTTCGAGGGCGAGGAGGACTGATTCGAGTACGCCAGGCGGGACGCAAAGATCATCAGCCAGCTCCTTGGCGGAGACGCCACAGGCTAAGTCCTTTGGGCGAGCCCGCATAAGTGTGATGACAGCCTGCTGGAGCCTATCGCGAAACTGGTCATCGGCGACACCGACATACACCTGGCAGGCGACACCGGGGAGAAAGACGACCTCTTGGAGGAAATCGCGCGTTGGGTTTTTAGGGTTCATAGGGGCTCCGCGCGAACGAGGTTGGGGCCGGCAGCGGCCACAAAATCCCGGACTGGCTGACTTCCCCGGAAGGAATCGGCATGCAGGAAAGTGGCGGCTGAGCCGACGATAATGAGCTGGCATTGGGCGCGGGAGAGCGCGACATTCCACCGGTTAGAGAGGGCGAGGAAGCCGACGGCGCCGGCGACGGGATCGTGGCGGCAACAACTGAGAATGATCAGCGGGAATTCCTTGCCTTGGAAAGAATCCACGGTGCCGACCTGGATGCGATTTTTGGCGTTAGGAAGTGCGGCGATTGCCTCCTCGATGAGACGGACCTGGGAGGCATAGAAGGAGATGATGCCGAGGAATCGCTTGCCCTGAGTCGTTCGTAGGGCAGCGTGGGCGGCGAGGGCTTGACGGACGAGGTCCTGGACGATGTTTACCTCGCGTTCGTTCTGGTGTTTAGCGCGCGAGATCTGGTCGGAGCCGCTCTCGACCCAGACAAGGGGAGAGTTGTCGTAAAGGCCCCAGTGCGGCTGTTTGGTGATGAGCCAGTCCTGGTAGGAGGCACTGGAGCGGTCTTCGGGGCCGGAGTCGAGCTGGCCTTCGTAAAACGCACCGCTGATGGCGTCGCCGATGACCGGGTGCATGCGGTACTGAACATTAAGCATCATCCGGTTGTCCTCTGGCAAGCGTTCGTAGAGTTCGCGGAAGAGGGTTTGGCTGGCGAGCTTAGCCTGGAGCTCGCGGACGCGGGCAGCGTCCGCCTGGTCGCCTCGGGCCAGCAATGTGTCCTCGATAAACGGGGGAAGCTGCTGCTGATCGCCGACCAATAAGATGCGGCGGCCGAGGGTCATGGGAATGAGGAGGTCAAAGAGATTGGAGCGGCCCGCCTCGTCCACGATGACGTAATCGTACCAATCGATCTCGCCGGGGCCCGCAGTCGTAGAGGCCATTTGGGTGGTAGCGCCGACCACCTGGGAGTAGCGTTGGCAAATCTCGCGCCAGATGATTGGGTCCTGGAGGAGTGCACGTTGCCAGTCGAGAATCGCGCCAGAACGTGTGGCGCGGAGTCGGACGCGCAGGTCCGCCAACTCTTCGAGAGAGCGGGCACGCCACACCTCAACCCTACGGAGAATGTCAGGCAGCAGTTCGGCTTCCGGGGGGAGGCGTCTGGTGGCTTCAGTTTCAGCGAGGAGCTGACGCAGGCGCTCCCAACGAGCCTGAGCACTCGACGCGTTTTCGTCCCTGACGGCGCGGCGGTGCTCCTTGAGGACTTCGCGGAATTCTTCAACGAAGGCGGGGCCGAAAGTGGTTTCAAGGACGGCGAGGTGCTGTTGGAGATAGTTGGCGACGGGCTGCGAATCAGTGTGGGGGTCGGAGGTTTGAAGAAGCTGGCGCAAGTCCGCCGTTGCGCCCGGCGGCGGAGCGGCAGCAGCGGAAATAGCCAGGAGAGCTTGGAGGGCGGCATTGAGCTCGTCGCGGAGGAGTGAGGCTTGGCCCCATGAGCTGAGCATCTCGGCAAGAGGATTCGTTTGCCATTCCGCCATCAGGCAGGCCAGCCAGTTGAGTGTCTCCTCGGGGCCAACGCACCCGGTTTGGAGCGATTGAGCAAGCTTCTCTTGGGATTCGAGGCAGAGATGGATGCGAGAGAGGTCGAGGTCGGAATGGATTTTGAAATCGAGTTTCTGCTGGATGTCCGAGACGGGATGAGCCAGGTCTTCGAGGAGACCTTCTGACTTCGCTTTGCGCTCGGCCTCCTGGGAGAGGTTGAGATGGATTAGCACGCCTTGACCCTGCAAGCGGGTCACGGCGTTCCACACCGCCTGATTCTGGGTGCTGCTGATGAGGATGCGGAGAGGCTGGTTGTTGCGCCGGGCGAGAAACAGGCGGCGAACGATTTCGACGATAACCTTGGTCTTGCCGGTGCCCGGCGGGCCTTGGACAGCCATCACGCTTTCGTTGGCGATTGCCCGCTCGACAACTTCGCGCTGACGGAGGTTGAGGGTGTCGTGGTCGCCGGCGGTGCTGCGGAGGCGGGCTTTGAGAGCGAGGGAAGGATCGTTGAGGATGTCCAGGAGCTTGGGTAGAGCGACTTCACCGGCGTGCAAGCGTTCTACGGACGCCTTGCGGCGTTCGTCGGCACGATCACTCTCTTCGGTGGCGAGAATCAACCCCTGCTCAGGGGGAACGGTTCCGGGGGTCGAGAGCCAAGCGTCGCCCTCGTAGGTAAACTTCTCAATAACGGCTTTGACGGCGTCCGTTTCCGGGTCGGCCTCATTGCCCTTCAAGTTGACGCTGATACTCTGGGTTTTATTGGTGCCTGGGAGCATATCCTCCTCGCACCAGATTTCGCGAGCGGCGGGCCAATTACGGAGCGAGACACGGAATGTAGCTTCGTCGGGGTGCGGGGAGTGGTAGAGGAGGGGAAACGCAGCGCGCTGATCGAAGAGGCGTTTGCGCTCGGCCGCAACCAAGCGTTGGTATTGGGACCAGGCGATGACGATTGGGGAGGAGGAAAGGCTGAGGCGGCCAGCCTCGTTGGCGTTGGCGTCATCCGGGGACTGGATGATCTGGAGGCCAGATGAGCCCGAGAGCGGCACGAAATGAACACGAGGGGCTCTGAGAAGAGCTTTCTCCCTTGGAATGGGTTCCGCGGATGTGGCGTGTAGGTAGAAATTGGCTCGGGCGTTCTGATAAAGCCGACAGCAAAGCCAGAAGCCGGACGGAACGAGGAGTCTGACTACATTGAGCACCGCGTCGTCCTCAATAAAGCCGGGAGCCTGGCGGACCATGTATTTTCCAAACCCGGAATCCAGCACGAGGCTTTCGAGCAGGTCCGTTCGGGCCTGGTCGTCGTCGACACTGTAGATTTGGTCGAGAACGGAGCGGTCCAGGAGAAGCGGAATTGGGCCGGGGACCTCAAGGACGGTGCCGGGGAACATGAAATCCACTCGGACCTCGTCCTTCTGTTCGGAGCGTTGGACACGGACGAGAGGGAGGCTCCAATGGCCCCAGCCGGCGGCCAGGCAGCGGCTCCGTATCTCGTGTAGAACTTTTTGACTGCGGAAAGAAACCTCAGTGCCCTCGCCGGACTTAAACTCCAGGCGATTGGCGTGTTCGAAGCGCATGCGGGCGAACAGCGGTTCGGGGAGATTGATAGGAGAAGGAATTCCACAGAACGCGGAAGCGACCGAGCCAAGGTTCCAATTGACAAAAAGATTATTCATCGTCAGGAGCGGCGCGCAGGAGAACTCCGGCAGCTTTGCCTTCCCAAATGCTGGCCACTTTATCGAAGGCGGTGTCGCCCTGGAGGATCTCGGGGTTTTCGAGGAAACTTTTCAGGCCGACCTTGGCGACCCCACGGACAGCGGGGGACTGGGAGGCTTGATGCAGCTCGCGGACAAGGTCGCGGGCGAGGTCGGACCGGGGGCCGAAGAGGTTTGGCCCGTACTCGGCGATGCACATGCCGTACCGGAGGTAGAGCAAGGAGGCCAAGACCGGGCGCCAAGCGTTTTCGTTGTCGCAAGCGGACGCGGCGAGCTTGCGGACAGCGTCGCGCATGGCGCTGAGGAGGTGTTGAAGCACCTCAAGAGGGAGATGCGGGATCTGCCAAGGATTGCCGGCCAGATAGAGGACCAGAGCCCTTGCCCACCAGCCTAGTTCTTCCCAATCGGGCGCGGCGGCGAGAGGCCCGGCGCTGAGTTCCCGGACCCGCCGGATAATTGTGTCGGCGGCGGTCCGGCGAGGGCCCTGCGGTGCCCAGGTGCTGGCGCAGCGACCGAGGGAGTGGATGCAAGCCTGGAGAAGTTTGTTCTGAGGTTTCGGCTTCTGGAGGTAAGCTAGGCAGTGTCTGAGGAAGGCGTCGGGAGATGCCGCAGCGAAACGGCGGAAGCATATGTTCAGTTGGAATTGGAGGTCGTGGTCGAGTTCAATATGGGAGAGGACCTCTTTGCTAGCGGGGCGCTTGACAGAGGAGAAGCCATCCGGGAACACCGGGGAGGCAAGCTCGCGTTCGCGCGCGTTGAGCAGGAAGGCCAAACGGGCGAGCATATCGGTGACGACTTTGCGGGCCTCGCGGTCCTGGAGACCGTCCCATTCCTGCGGGGCGGAGGAGACCACATGTTTTTGGAGGAACCGGGAGAGGGGCCGGAGGACCAGCTTGAGTTGAGCCCTGGTTTCAACTTGGGGAGCGGCGCCAAGGCCGGAGAAGACTGCCGTGAATTCAGCGGCATGGCGGGCGAGTTCCTCGCCGGGAAGAGAGAGGCGCGGGACCTGGGGTAAGGAGGGCGGTTCGTCGCTAACGGTGTCAGCTTTGAGGTTATCCCATTCGAGCTCGGTGACCGGGAGGATCCCGCGCTCCTTTGAGCGAAGGCTGAGGACCAGACCGCGGCCGGCGGCTTCGTAGCGCGCGTGGACAAGGACAGGGCAGTCGGCTGGCTGCGGTGAAAGCAGCCGGATGAGCGGGTTTTCCTCTGCGCGATCCTCGCCAGACTGCATGGGCAAAGGAAAAGTTGTCCGGCGTGCGGCGAGGGCGAATTCAAATTCCTCGCCGACGAGAGGCTGGTCCACTGACGCTTCGAGACCTGATGTGCCCCCTGGGAAGAGCGAGTGCCAAAACGGTTGGCCAGCGCCGCCGCAGACCATGATCTTCAGGTCGGGGATGAAATCGCGGTATGTCGGGAGGCCGTGGCTGATGCGTCGCTCAAAGGTGGCCAGACCGGCGAGAACGGTGTCGTGGGAGATGAACTCCACTGGAATGGGAAGGGAACGGAGACTGTCCTGGATGGTCGGAACGGCTGAGACCTGGCCGGAGACGACGAGGCGCGAGACGGCGAAAGAAGCTCGTCCGCGCAGCTCTTTCTCAACGTGTTCCTTCACTTTGGCTGCCCAGTTGTGGAGAGCGTGCAGGACGTCCTCTTTGCAGATGGTTAGACGACGCCAGCCGGCGGGTGAGCGGAGCCAGGCCGTGGTCTCGCGCTGCCCAGCGAGAGTGGTGCGAAGGAGCAGGCTTTCGGGCAATTGGGCCAGGAGGGCTCCGACAGCAGCCCCAGTGATGTGGAGGCCGTTGCGGGTGAGGAGATGGGCTGCAAGTTGATGAGTCCAGCGGACGGGAGGCGTGGGGTTTCGAGCGAGGGGTGGATAGCGAAGCCAGCCAAGGTCCGCAGCGGGCGGGTTGAAGCGTTTGCATTGCAGGAGTGCCAAGTCGGGCAGCTCACCGTCGAGGTCCATGAATCCGAACCAGGTGTGCTCGGCGAGTTGGCCAGGAGCTTTCTCCATCCACGCGAGGGCGACAGCCACGGGCTGCGGAATAGTCAACTTGCGCTCCATCGGCGCCGGGAGGGCGTCGTGAAAGCGAGTCTGAGAGGAGTAGGAAAGGCGGTGAGGCCTGGCTGCGACCAAGGTGCGGACTGGCGCAGGCCCGGTGACGGTGCGAAGCAGGGACCTACGGGCTTCGATCAGAGCGGGCAGGCTGGCGTGGCAGGACCGGAAGAACCAGCCCGGGACTATCCACGAGCCTGGCACGCCTCTGGGCAGATTCTGCTCGCCAGGGAAATCGGTCGCGCCAAGCAGGCGAAAAAGCCGAAACTCGCTGGCGGAGCGGCCAGTGAGGAAAAGCGGGATGCTTTCGTGCCGTTGCGGCCTATGGGGGTGAAGGCCAACGGCGCAGGCAGGAACCTGGGACAGAGAGCCGTTGCATTGAAACCGCAGATCCGTCGCGCCCACGCGAAGAAAGCCAGCGCGTTGGATGCCGGCTCGGGGGGATTCGGACGTGGACGTGGCGAGGGGAATGGCGCTCCACTCAGCGAGCGCCTGGGCGAGGAGCTCCATCTCGGCAAGAAACCCGGCCCAGCCATTTTGCAGGACGGGGTCGTGCAGCAAGAACCAGTCGGCGGGAGCGCCGGCCGCGGTGGCGATGTCGAAGCGCCTGGTTTGGACGGCGACGCCGTCGGTTTGCAAGAGCCAAACGACGACGGCCCCGCCCTTGGCTAGCTCCAGCCGGATTTTCTGGAAGCGTTCATTGGAAGCACGGAACCAGAGACCGGGCCAGGTGTCGGATAGGAGCCGCGGAGCGGTCTGCAATTCGCAGGGGCTGGTGCCCGGGTCAATAAAGCAGAGATCAAGGTTCAGCAGAGCGCCAACGGCCGTGAAGGCGATAAGCTCTTGCCAGATGGGGGCCAGGTCGGAAGCAAGGGCTTCCTGCCGCGCCAGTTCCTCCGCGAGCCAGCGCGCAGCGAGCCAGAGGCGACGATAGCGGCGGTCGTGAAGCAGGGCGTTGTTCGGTCGGGGCTGGGTGCGCAGCTCGGTGATGCCGTAATGGGCGGCGAATTCCCGATAATCAGAAAGCGCGGAGGCAAGCCGCTGGGCAGCTTGAAGGCGGCGGCGTCCACTCTCACCGATGAGGGCTGGCGAGCCGAGGTCCTGCAGATAGCGGGAGACCTTTGGTTCGAGGCGAGCGCAGAGAGTGAGGGCGAACGAGTGTTCGAGCTTGGTTGGGCCGATGTTGCGGGATACGGCCAAGAGGCGGTTTCTGGTGCTGACTTTCTCGGTGATGGAGCGGCCGGGCTGGCGAGCCAGCCACTGGAGGCAGCGCGTATCCTGCTGGCGGACTTTGTGGAGCGGCAGAAGACGCCGCATGCGGTAGAGACGCTGGTTGGGCTCGGCGATGATCTGTTCCAAAGGCGCGGCAAGCAGCCTAGCCAGGACGGTGACTGTGGTTTCGGGCGGGTCAGCCGGGTGACGCATCCTGTCCTGCAAGGAGGCGATTACCTGCGCGAGCGGGCGGGGCTGAAGAGAGAGGTCAGCCTCGGCACGAGCGAGCACGAGTTCCCAAGCCTCCTGGAGCAGAGGCGGGGAGGCGGGAGCGCGCACGTTTGGAGGGGCTGCTTGCATTACTCTTTGTCGTCGAGCTGGAACATGTGGCCAACCCCGCGCCAATCGAATATCTCATCGGACCTGGCGCTGTGGAATGCTTCCTTAAGCCCGTCGGGGACTGCCTCTTCGAAAAGGGTCAGACAATCCTTCCCCCGTTGCGTGGTGGTGTCTATGCCTTTGAGCTTGGGAACAAGCTTCATGGCGAACTGGTCCTCGATGGCCGACTCGATACCGTCGTTCTTGCGATTGGGGTCGGAGGGGTAGAGGGCGACGTACCTCATGGCGGCCTGGAAGACGCGCTGACCGACGCCACGGCCGACGTGTTCCAACGCCTGACTCACTTTGTCGAACCTGGACTTCAGATCCTGTTCTATTTTAGCCTTACGCTCTGGCGCCGCCGCGCACCATTCGTCCCAGTGGGCTTTGGGCAACTGCAGGACCGAAGCGACGGTGCCTTTTGAGGCGGGGTTGAGATCCACGAACTGCGCGGGCCGCGGGAAGGTGATGGTGTTGGCGCGGTCAACGACTTTGGGGGAGAGGTCGAGCGTGCTTTCATCCTGGTTGAGGGTTCCTACGAAGAGAACGTTGGAGCCGAGCCGGAGCCATTCAGCCGGACCGTCGCCGAGATTAAGTTCGACGGAGGCTCGGCGCCACTGGTCTTCGGAGGCCTCGCCGTTTTGGCGTAGAATCCCGCGGCGGATTTCGAGACGGCTGAGTAGGTCGCTGAAGTAATACTCGACGCGGGCCAGATTCATCTCGTCCAAGAGCACCAGCATGATGCGGTCGTGCATGGACTGGGGATGTTTGGGATCGGTGAACTGGCGGACAGCGCGGCAGAGGGGAGTGGAGTGGAAGAGGCCCTCGGTGTAATTGTAGAAGCCGAACAGGTCGGCCGGACTGTCCCAGTTGGGCTGGACGGCGACCGGAAGGAAGGAGATGCCGCCCGCGTCGGCGTAGAGGCGAGGAAGCTCGCTTTTACCCGTGCCGCTGATGCCGGCCAGGAGGGTCAGCGGGGAGATGTCCTGAGACTTGAGAGCCGTGTGGAAGGCATTGACGAGGCGCGAATTGAACTGGAACCCGGCGCCCTTAATGGCGGACTTGACGTGGCGCAGCCATTCCCACTCAGACTGGGCGGGGGCCGGCTCGGCGGGAGTGAACACCTTCTCAAAAACGCGCGCGCGATGTTCCGCCTTACGGACTTCGATTTGGCACTGCTCTTCCTGATATTTAGCCAGTGCCTCCTGGAGGGCAGCGATCCCGCCGCGAAGCTGGGCGGTAGTTTCGTGAAGCTGGCTGTGTTCGGAACGCAACTCGGCGACCCGGGTTGTAAGGCGTGAGCGCTCGGCTTCGGCATCGGCGATTTCGTTCTGCCGCCTAGCGTTTGAGGCGAGGAGGTCCGAATGCTCCTGGACGAGCGTTTTGTATCGCTCTCGGAGGCCTAGGGCGACGTCCTCCTCGATCTGTTTTACTTGAGCGGCTAGCGCCTCCGCCCGCCTCCTCCAGACTTCAGCCTCTTCGGCGCGGCGGTCGAGTTCGGCAGTGTAGTTTGCCATCTCGTCGCCGTGGCGCTGCTGAAGTTCCAGAATCTGGCGGGCTTGCTGGGCTTCGACCTCGCGCTTGTAAGCCGCACGCCCCTCAGAAACCTGCTCAGTGAGCGTGACAACCTTATCCTGAGCCTTAGCCTCGCTGGCCTCCAGTTTCTTGAGGCTTGCTTCAAGGGAGAGGGCCTTGCTGCGATAGCTTTCAGCGGTTTCTTTTTGATACTGAATGGTGCGGCGGTCGTCTTCCAACTCACGGAGGGTGCGCTTAACGGTCTTCAGTTCATTCTCGACGCGGCGGAGTTCCTCGCCGTTAAACCTAGCACGGTCCTTTTCGCGTTCGAGTTCGGGTTGGTATTTCCTCTTCCAGTCACTAAGCTCAGAAAGCTGTTTGGAGTGTTGTGCTGCTTCCAGTCTGGCAGTTCGGAGAGGACGAAGGTCGGCAAGTTCTTTTTGAGCGTTGGCGAGATCGAGGCGGACTTTATCGAGCTCGACTTTCGCGGTTGAGAGTTCGGTATTTTCCTTTATGAGTCGCTCGAAGAAGGCGGGGTCGTAGGTACCGTGGGCGAGTTTGAACTGGACCAGTTCGGTGTGGACGCGGGCGTAGTCATTTTGCGCCTTCTCGATATCGGTGCGCAGTCGTTCGTTTTGCTGCTCCAGAACCTGGACATGGCCGAGGCCGAATTTCTTAATGCGCTCCAGGAGGTCGTCGGTGTCGTCCTTGAGGTCTCCCTGAAGGTTGCGCAGGAGTTTGAGGCGCTGTTCAAGGTCGGCACGCAACTTGTCGAGGTCACCGCGCGCGCCGTCGGCAGATGCCTGGCTTTTGCCTGCGGCCCGCTCGATGTCCTGGAGCATGGTGTCGGCCTTGGCGCGGAGGTCGCCAACGAACTTTTCGGCCAGCACACGGGCCTGGGATTCGAAATTCGTAGATTGAATGGCACGGGACAGATCTGACAGAGCCGTGTGCAGCCGGGCGGAATTGGCATCCAAGGCGCCGGCCAGGTCGGCCTTGACCGATTGGGTAAGGGCAGCACTGATTTCATCCGCCATGCGGTGGAGGGACTTCTGGAATCCCTCGACAAGACTTTGGGCCAGCTTTGACTGGTCGGCAGCGGGCGTCGAGACCGCGGTGGCGGACGGCGTTTGTTTCGGCCTGGCTTCTGTGGGCTTCGAGGTAGGTGGGTCGGCGGGAGCCGGGGCCGGGGATGCTTCCGGCGACGGGGCCTGGCTGCCGGCAGGAACGGGTGTTTGGGCAAAGAACTGGAGAAACTCGTTCTTTTCGAGGTTGCGGATCTTCTTAGACTTTCCGCCTTTCCTCGCCCACGATTGACCATGCTCCGCCTGTAGGTCCTGCAGGGAAGCCGTGGTTATGGTTTCCCATCCATCTTTGCCGTTCTTACTAACTTCGCCCGAGAACATAATCTGGTCTTTGTTGAGTTGGTGATTTCAACGTCCGCGCGCCTTCCGGACGCCCATGCCGTTTCGCTGAAAGCCATGGTGCGCAAAAAGAACCCCGAATAACAGGCTTAATTTCTCTTGCGGAGCCGTGTCCGAGGACCGTTTTGGAGTTGATGGCATGTTTGTCATGTCGGTTTAAGCGGCGGCCTTTTGTTCACCAGTCATGAGGTTCAGGAGGACGGTGCGGGTGAGGCCGTTGATGGGTTCGATGGCCGCAGCGGCGACAGTCCAGCGGACCGTTGGTTGCTGGTGCGAAAGTTGATAATGAAGGCCTTTGGGCGTGTAGAAGGAGTTCAGGACGGTGACTTCATGAGTGCCGTTGGAGTCGGTGTAAAGAGCCTTCTCGCCAGGGGCGACCACCGTGACGAGGGAGTCCGCATGATCGAGCGCGGCTGGGTGAGCCGGGGCGAAGGCATCGGGGTCGTTGGCGGCAACAGGCACCAGTGAGTGAGCGAGTGAGATCAGGGCCTCAAGCTGCTTGGCCAAGGCTTCGTTTCCTTGCTTGCGCTCGGTTTCGACGGCTAAGGCCACGACCGAGAGGAAAGTTTCGGCCAGACGTTCGGTGAGACGGAGACTGCCATTGGCGTTGTCGAAGAGGCAGATACCATTCACGGGGCCGGTGCCGATGGGGCTCTGGCGGGAATGGAAACGGCCGATTCCAATGTCGCGGTTCTGGATGCCGTGCTGGTTGCAGAAAGCGGCGAGGATGCTCTGGGCGATGGCGTCGGAGACCGCGAAAGTCTGAGGAAAGTACCAGCAGACTCCCGAAGTGCGGATGAGGCGCTGGAGCGGCTGTTGGGCGTGGGGGCTTCCGGGTTTGTAATCGAAGGACTGGTCGGTGTTGCCGCGCTGCTCTTTGAAGCCGGTGACCCGCTCACTCACCTGGAGGTCCGCTTCGGCGAGGAAACCGGTGTTCGAACGGAAGAGTTTGAGCAGGCCGTTTTGAAAGTCGGGAAAGGCCATAACCTGAACCAGGGGCTTGGTGCGGTAATGCTTTTCCCGGGTGACGATTATTTCACCGTCGCGGTATTTGAAGTGCCGGACGCGGTAAGGCGTAGCCATATAATAATAGACGGCACCGGGGTAGGCTTCGCGGAGGGCCTGGGAGAACGAGAGTTCGCCGAGGCTTTGGCTTTGCGGCGTGAGGACCTTGAAGTTCTTTTCGACGCCGGTGCGCAGCGGGAATTCACGATGTGGGCCGGCGGCGGCGGCTTGCTTGAGCGGGTACAGGTCGGTGGGCACGGGGACGCCAGGGTTGAGTTCGTCATCGAGGAACTGGAGGAACTGCGGTGGAAGCGAATCGAACCTGGACTTATCGAAGCTACCGTTGGTCTGTGCGATTTCGGAAGCGGCGCAAAGAGCGTTGGTGTATTGGGCGTAACGATTGTGGAGGTAAAGCCAGTTGGGCTCGAGCGGACGCGAGAGGTAGGCACTGATGCCTTCGGCCCCGTCATCAATGGCGTGGCGCGTGTCAATGATGACGCAGATGCCGTGCTGACACCTCCCGGCGCGACCAAGCCGCTGCCAGAAGGACTTCAACGAGGGAGGGGTGTCAAGGAGAACAGCGAGATCAATGGCGCCGATGTCGAGGCCCAGTTCGAGGGCACTGGTGGAGACGACGCCGCGGAGTTCGCCACTGGCCAGAGCTTGCTGGATTTTAAGCCTGTCAATGGCTTCATAGCCGGCGCGGTACGGCAGGACGCCGAGAACTGGTGTCGGAGAGGCGTCGGTGTCCTCGGAGTCATCCTGGGAATCGCCGGTGCGCCGGGTTTGGCGGTGGCTGGCTGCGGTTAAGATTTCGACGGCCTTGCGGGAGTCGCTGAAAACGAGGAAGCGTCCCGGGAAGGTCTGAGCGAGGGCCCTCACGAACGCGGGAGTGGACTCGAAGGCCCCGTCGGTGTCGCGGCGGGCGAGAATGAGGGTTTTAGGCGCGAGGCTGCTGCCCTCCTGTCCGGGGCCGATGAGTTGGGTCTGCCGCCCGGTGAGCGACAGGATGAAATCCTGAGAGGCGCCGAGGGTGGCGGTACTACAGATGAGGCCGTGGGCGGAGGCCACAGCCTGGAGGCGGCGGAGAAAGAAGGCCATGTTGGTGCCGAACACTCCTTCATAAACGTGGGCCTCGTCGAGGATGAGGAGGCGAAGGTTCTTACGGAAGGCGGCAACGCCGGGGTCGTTCAGGTGGCTCATGAACCAGGCATGGGCGACATCCGGGGTCATAAGGACGACACGGCGAGAAAGGAGAATCTGATTGCGCTCGGTTTGGGGGACGCCGCCGTCAATGAAGCCGGGTTGGAGGCCCAAGGGGGAGAGCATCCGCGCCCACTTGGCGAGCTGGTCCTGGATGAGCGCGCGCGCGGGATATAGGACAAGAACGCGGGCTTGGGGGTTTTGAAGGAGTTCATGGATGGCAGTGGCCATAAAAACGAGGCTCTTGCCAGAGGCAGTGGAGGTGGCGAGGCATACGTCCTGGCCGCTCAGGGAAGTGGAGATGGCTTCGGATTGATGGGAGTAGAGGCCCGCGGGGAAAACGCCGGTGAGAATCTCCTTCACCCGGGGGTGGAGTTGATGCGGCACCTCGGCGTGTTGGGCATCGCGACCTGGCAGATCCAGTGTACCATAGACAGGCAGGCCCGAGGCATCGAGTAGCTCGCTGACAAGCTTGGCCTGGTTTAGGCCCTCAGCGTTACGGTTATCGGACTTGTTGCTGGACGCGCGTGTTGAAGTCAATTTCGTTGTCATACTGGAGAGTGTAGGGGTTTTCCGAGGAGACGGTGGCAATCAGACGTCCGTGGACGTCCGCAGTAGCCTCCGTCTCGGATCTCCCCGTGTAAATCCTCACTCTCCGGCTTGCGGGTCGCCGGAGCCGGGCAGCCAGTCGAAGAGGCTCTCCCGACCGGCAACGCGAGTGGTTTCTCCGTAGTCAATGACATCCACACCCAGCGAGAAGAAAAGCCGCCCGGACGGCGCGACGAGCCACCAGCGGCCCTGGTTCGCTGGCGCGGAGCCAGGGCTGACTTCCTGCCCGTTGATCACGAAGGCGGTGCGAAAGAAACCGTTTTTGGTGAGCAGGGGACCATCCCTCCAGGCGCCATAGATATCCCGGTCTGGAGGCTTCGGATTAGCAGCCAGCCACTGTCGTTCTTCGGTGTCCTGCTTCTGAAAATCCACGTCCTGATGGATTTTGCCGGGCCAATCGGCGCGCGTGAATTGGCCGTACTGGTCAGCCAAGCCGCCCAGCGTCGGAGGCAACAGGCGGATATTGTCGAGAAACAGGGTCGTTTGCCTGCTCGGTGTGGGGAGGAAAACCTGGAACGCGACAATGTGCGAAAGGTCTATGGCGGAGCCGGAGACATTCATTTGGAGAGCGTCAGGGTAAATGGGTGGGCCGCCTTTCATGCCCGGAGGAACACTCTTGCTCAAGGGCATCACCACGGTAGCTTTATGCCCCGCGGGAACGCCAATGGAGCCAGTCTGGCAATGTTTCGCTCCGTCCGCCGAAAAGTCGTCATCCACACGGATGTCAACCGTCACGCTGGCCGGGTTGATATTGAGTATGTCCACCGCCACGGCACCCCAGGCCCGCCAATCGCCGTTGGCAAATCCCGTTCCCACTTTGAAATGAAGGTTGGGCCAATCCACGTTGGAAAAGACGACCGGGGCCGCTTTCTGCCCATCGGTGCCCCCCTCCGTCGAAGAAGAAACGGAGCAATTGTTCCGGGTGAATCGCAGAAGGTCGGCGCTGGTCTCAAACGAGTTGACCAGGAGTCCATTGTTGACCTGAGCGCCGGAGGGGGTCCCCAAAGCCATCGCCGCATATCGCGGGAGCGGCCCAAGCTCCAGAGAATCCTCCGGTTGCCAGCCGGTCAGGTGGACGACATGAGGGTCCGCCAACGTCCACCCGACTGCCTTGCAAGCCCCGGCCCCGTTGACAAACAGCAGAACGAAGTCGCTTTCCGCCAGACCATCCAGCCTTCGTTCCAACCGGTAGCCGTTCAACTCCGCCGTCATCGTTTTGAGCGCGGTATAGGCGGGTTTGGGTTCCAGGTCTTCCTTGCCGGTCCCGAAATTCTGCTCGTTGTCGGCAGGGTCATGCCCATCATTCTTCCAATCGTACCAGATCGAAAGCGGGACGCCGTTGAGCAAATTGCAAAGCTGCTGGCGGACGGCAAAAGCGGCCTGAGTTTTCAGGGAGACGCCCTTGGTGTTCGACGCATAACCCCATTCGCCGCTCAGGATGGGGATTTTTCCGCGCTTGGATTCCGTCGCGAAACGGTCAATCAACTCGCGCAGCCGCGTGTAATCCGCGGCGGCAGTTTCCGGGGGATGATTGGGATCGCGATAGGGATGAACGCTGACGCCATCCAGAAATTCCAGCACGCCCGATTGCAGGACACTCTCCATATATTTCCACTCGAACCCTGACATGGCCGGGGCGATGATGTTGGCGGAAGGTTCCGCTTCGCGGATGGCCTTGGTGGTCGCCAGGGCCAGCGTGGTGTATTCGGCGGCGTCCGGTTTGGGTCGCCAAAAACCGCCGTTCGGTTCGTTGTAGATTTCCCACAAGACATGCCGGCCCCGAACATGAACCGCCGCCGCCGCCGCCCGGCGCGCGAAGGCGGCCACACTCTCGGGATGGCGGGGAGAGGCCACATGCTTTTCCGGCGCTGGTTCTCCAACCGCACGGCGGGCATCCACCATCGGCTCATATAAACCGTTCACATAATCCAGGATGTAAAGCGCCCGCAATCCGCGCTGCTCCAGGTGGGCCGTCAATTCGTCATACTCTGTCCAATCATAGACGCCTGCTTTTCTCTCCGTCGCGAAGGCTTCCCGGAGTTGTTAGGCCAGGAAGACGTAGAGCACCTTAAAATTGAAGGTGGGAACCGTGAAGAAGTCGACCGAAATCATGCTCCCAACGTGATTGCGCAGGAATGCTATCCAGTTCTGGGAAGACGGGCGACCGGCGCGCGGGGCCATGTAGTTGGCGACGCTTCGTTGCGCGACGGAGATACCGAGCTTGAGCAACTCACCGTGAATCCTGGGAGCCCCCTACAACGGATTGGCGTGGTTCATCTCCCGAATCAAGGTGATGGTGGCAGGAACGATGGTTTTTCGGCCGGTTTTGCGCGGGCGGCTTTTCCATCGCCAGAAAAGTCGGAACCCCGCGCGATGCCATCGGGTGACGGTGCTGGGTTGAACCAGGAACAGTCGAGATTTCTATCCACCCCAGGCATGGGAGAGCCACACCCACAGGGCTCGATCCATGGAAGTCAGCCGTGGGCGGTGGGAACTTCGGCTCAGGACCAGTAGTTGGCGGTGCAGAACCAGGTTCTCCAGCAGCAAATTGCGGCGGGATTGCAGTCCAGCTACAGCGAGACGGAGCAGGACAATCAGCCATCGGATCATGCGGCAGAGGATTCTGGGAAATGTCTTGGAACGCCAGCGTTTTCAGAGCGGATGGAGTTTTTGCCAATGACAATCTTTGCCGTTGCAATATTTAACCCGATATGCCGCGATGTAATCTGGATCTTGACAAATACATCTGCCCGAAGGATGATTTGGCGCAGGAAGCGAAAGATAGCTGCCGAGCGGTTTAAGCATGTCAATTCTTGTAGTGACGGGGAACGTGTGGTCTTTAAATCCTGCGGCATTGGCCACAAGTTCTGCCGAGAGCATGACGCCTGCAAGAGCCGACTGGAAATTCATTGGAACTTCCATACGCTGAACCCCTGGATTTGTGTCCATTTCCAGCAATGCTCCTCCACAGATGCCTTCAACATAAAGAGTTCTAAGAGGTTGATTTGCGAAACGAAGGAGCGAATTAGGGTCGATTCTCCTTGCTACAGCGATACGATTAAGGAATTCACCGGACAGGGGCGTTCCCATGTATAACATATTGCGTATTTCCAAAACAGCATCTGTCATCCCGATTGCCTCCGCAACAAGCTGGTCCTCACTCTTTTGGGTTCCGTCAGGAAAATAAAGGCACATCAGGCAGGCTTGAGGTTCGAGAAAATAGTGGCGAGAAATGCCAATATCCCCAGGCTGCGTCCAGGCATTGACAATCCAGCGGGGAAGCGATGCCTGAACTTCGCGCCTTGCATTCGCCGAATCCACAGCAACCGCGACACGGTCCAACCTCCAGTTGTTCCTGCTTGCCAAATATTCTCCCCAAGACTGTTGATGTGCAACAACCTTCAGGCGCGAAGATTTCAAAAACTCCGCACCCATTAACACCTTACTTACATTTTGGTGGGCTTGGCTGGTCAGAACGTATCTTTGAAGATTGCTCAGTTCGACAACCTCCTTGTCTATTAAGTGTAAAACCCCCTTAAATGCCTCCACCCGTGCCAAAGCCCATAAAGCTGCATTTCCGATCGCACCTACTCCTATTAAATGCACTTCATCCAGGTCCACTTCGTCGAGCCGGGGATTTGGTGGATTATCATTAGAAGGTTCCCAATCAAGCAAAGACACTCTCACCTTTGAATCCAAATCTGCCCTTTTTAGCTGATTCGAAAACAAGAATCTGAAGGTGTTCGCGGCAGCAAAGCACGCGGCTGCGCTTGCGCCGAAAGGATTTTGGGTGATGCCAGAGCCAACCGGCCCGTTGGATGAAACCTGCACTAACCAACCGTCCGAACCAATGTAAATGACCGGGCAGGCGGTATTTGGTGAAGAGGTACCAACCGATATGCAAAAGGTTGGCTCCTCGGATTCATGGACAAAATCGATCAAAGGGTTGATTGACTTTGCGATAGTGATTAGGCTATCAAGCAGACCACTAGCATTCTCGCCGCGCGGTTTCAGTAACAACCTCGGGTATAATCTTGAGAGCAAATTCACCGTCAAGCTCAGAGTCGTTTTAGCCTCGACGCTTCCTGCCGCGCTTTCGTCAAATGCAATGCCCACAACGGAATGTTCAAGATGATGCTTGAAAGTGGCTTCCTCATAACCATGTAGGATTTGAGATGCGGCTACTGCCGCCCTATCAAAGAAATTGCCAAAGCTCATTTATTCAATAATTGTGATCAGATGTGACGCCTGCAAGCCCTCTAAATAGGCCCATTCCCGATATTGGTTAAGCCTATAGATTGCACAATGGCTTAACGAAAATGGCTGACAAGCAAAGTCGGGGATGACGATTGAAATGCAACCGAGTGTGGTTGCGATGGGAAACTCGTCATCCGTTCCAGAATGATATGCTTCGGTTGGATGGCTGTGAATCTGTGCGATTAAGCTCAATTTGTGATCATACAACCAAACATTTATCCGATGGAGTTCATCGGGGCCAACAGTAACGCAAACCCCATCGTCAGTAACGTGCCCGGTCTGGGCTGGAGCGATCGTGTGCGTCACGGTAAAAGTACTTTCATCCCTCACTCCGGCCCACAAGAAAAATGCTTCAAGGCCTTGCAATCCCCTTTGACGCAAAAACTGCATGGTCGCTTCTATTCCTTGCCTTGGGACAAGAATTCCGGTGATATCCAAAAAGCCCTTCATTGGGGCACACCCCCCAGATTTCTAGTAAACGACTTTACAGTGACTTGCAACGCAAAATCATATCCGCTTATGGGCTCAACTCCGTACTTGTAAAGTTGCGTAAGGATAAAGTTCAAGGTGCCTTCCCCTTTTGTGCGATGGAGCAACCACGAATCTCCAGTGTGAGCAGGGTGATCGTGATATTCTCTTACACCTGGCAGGCAAAGGAATGGAATTTGATCGGGACCATGAGCCTGCAACATATCCTGAATCGTCATTAGGGTAGGCTGCCCAGGAGGTCCTTGGGTTGGCACCATGCGAAGCATCCGGCTGGGTAACTGTGTGTTCGTGTATGCAACGCGGGTAAAAGGATTTACCAAACGGACCGAAGGAGGCCATAAATCATAATTCTCAAAATTCAGGTCAACCCCAAAGATCACAGCAGGCGGTACGAGTTTCGGATTGGCAAAGGCGACAGTAATTTGAGGGAATTTGACTCTCAACATCCACCAACCTATTTCGCGATAGTGGTCTTCAAGCTCACGAAACTGAGCGACTTCCCTATCAAATTTTACTTGCGAGACCGTTGGATCAACGAGGGCATCCATGTTTAACCCCCAATCCCAGCTTTCAGGCTGAGGAAAAGCGTTGTGTCGCAGGGAAAATGGAATTCTTGTATTGTCTTGGTGATATCCAAAACTACGCCCTTTGCATCTTTGAGTTCCCAGTTCCCAGGAGGCTGGCCTTCATTGCCAGTTTGCTCCAAGGCTTTCGGAATCACCGAACCGAGGGGAGATTCAACATCGGCCTCAATCTTGGTTGGTGTGCCATTAACAACGATTGTGAGATTTATGTTCCGAGGCTCGTGATGGACGTGACCATGGCGTTTATGGTGCCGTTTACGAAAATCCACATGGTGGCCATGTCTTATGCCACATTCGGATAGCTTGTGCGCCCTCTTAACGAGCGTCTCCTTCTCCTCGACCAGAAGGGCTATTTCCTCCTCCAAAAGCCCAATGGCAACTCCTTCCGCTTCAACGCATTGGATCAAATCCCCTACGGTGGCATCCTCGGCGATTTTAAAGCACTTCGCTTCTTCCGCAGTGCCCGCTTGAACATAGACATCAATTTTATTCATATTTTTTGTATTTTTCCTTTCGAACCGCACGACAGTGCAATTCTCAATGCAATATATCTTCGCGATACAGGATGTCAACCCATAATTTTGCGAAATATTTTACTTGCGTCTGGTCGCCATTTGGGCAAGAGTTGAAGATGATTTTGAAACCATGAACTCTGTCGGCGAACGAATCAAGGCGCGGCGGCTTGAATTGGGGTGGACCCAAGAAGAGCTTTGCCGGAAGGCCAATATCAGCACCGGCTTTCTGTCGGACGTGGAAAACGGCAAGCGGAGCATAGGCGCCGAGACCTTGCTGGATATTGCCCGTGTGCTCTCGCTCAGTCTCGATTACCTGATGACCGGCGATCCATCGCAGGTTCAAACAACGCAGGTCGAATTTCCCGCACGTTTGGCGGAACTCGCCAAGAACGAGAATATTACGTTCGTTAAGGCCTTGACGGTTTTGGACATGAAGCGCCAGATTGTTGCGCACCGCCGAGACCATGAAGATCTCGAGGAATTTGATTGGAAGAAGTTTTATGAATCGGTGAAGGAATTCTTATGAGCAAACTCGACAGCGAGCAGGAAATCATCAAACTGGCAGCGGGCCTTCAAGTTGATTGGCAAAAGAATGCCGTCCAGAATATCATTGCTCTCTGCCATAAGAAAATCGCCAATTGGCGTAAGGACGCTCCAACCATAGCCTCCATCAACCAACTCGAGAATCTCATCTGCAAAAAACTGAAGATCGTTTTCGAGGAGGTATGGAGCAACGAAGACCTTGCTTCAGTTGTCTGCAAGTATGTTCGCCAGGGGGAGGCAATATTTGCCACTTTGACGAACGATTTGAATGAGAAGACTTTTGCCGCACTTATCGAGAGGCGCAAAATTGACGGCAATTCGAGTGACCGCTATGTCGCAGTCATAGATTGCCGGGGAAGCAAATCCTCTCGTCGCTTTTTCACGCGCTGGCATGAAATTGCTCACCTTCTTACGCTCCAAGGCCAGCTTGAATTACCTTTGCATCGGTCAACGACTGACAAGAATCCGACCGAACGGCTCATGGATGTGATCGCCGGCGAAATCGGCTTTTTCGAGCCGCTTTTTCGACCGATCCTTCATCAGGAGATTGCAACTGCCAGCGGCCTGACCTTTGGGACCGTCGAAAGAATCCGCGAACGGTTTTGTCCAGAGGCCAGCTACGAATCCACCCTAAACGCGTGTGTGAATCGGATGAACTCACCGGTATTATTGATCACATTGGGTTTAGCACTGAAAAAGGACGAGCAAAGGCAATTGCAATCTCCACAAACCGAGATGTTTCTGGCCCCTCGTCCTCAATCAAAACTCCGCGTTTTGTCAGTTGCGCCAAGCAGCGCTGCCCGAGGCACAACGCTTCAAATCCATCGCAATATGCAGGTTCCTGAGTCGTCCAGTTTATTCAGGATGTTCTTTAACCTCGATGAGTCTGGAGGAAACGAGGTTGAGGCAACCGAAAACCTTAGCACCTGGCGACACACCTCTGACGGCAGTTCGCTTGCAAACGTCGAAGTGATTTTTCGCGCTCGCAGAATTAAAGACACAATTGTCGCCTTGGTTTCTCCCGTGACATCATAATACCAGTTCGGAGCGGCGCATGTATTTACGACATTGAGCGAACGGGGCGGGCATCCCCTTGCCCTCTTACTAAAGACCTGACAGGACAGATACTGCATGGATTTTAAGAACCAACTGCGGAAGCAACTGCCCGTTGGAGAGGAGCGCGCCGGTCCGCAAATCCAGGGCAACCTTGGTGGAAGTGACCTCGATCTTGCGCACGCTCCAGGTGAACGTAGCGGGTTTATCGAGTTGGAACAGTTGCAGGTTGCCGCGAGGGCGGAACTCTTTGCGGATGCGACCCGGGGTTTCGACTTTTGATTTCATGACACGATTCGGTGTGTGCGGTTCGGCAGGACGGTAGCAAAAGGCTGAGACGCGGTGAAGAGCGGAATTTGGCAAAGAAGTGCAGCTTCCAGTTGCGCTGCCGGCGCTCGCGGCTATCGGTGCTGTGACGGGCGTTCTGGCAAATGCAATTCGGCCTCAACGCCTTCGAATTGCTCCGCGACCTTCAGCCGAAACCATTGGAAAGAGGGCCTCCTCTTCGAGAAGAACAGATGGCTCGACCGGCTTCGGTGATAATCCGAGGAACCAAAGCGGCGAATCGGCACACGAAAACGCGGCGCCTTTTCCAGCAGTTCCGCCCAGTGATGCTCAAGCTTCTGATGGGCCCTCGTGTACCAGACCTCAATGGGTGCAGCCACTCCGAGCAAATAATCAATGCGCCAGTGCGGGGTGGCCGTGGATTCCATGTGGTGGCCGATGCGCGCGCGGAGCCCCCCCTCACCAAAGGCGCTGCCCACGTAGGCGTAATAGCCGGGCACAATGTCGTAATCGCCTAGGCGCCCGATCTCCAGGCGTTTCATCTGGGCCACGAAGGCAAGCAGCACGTTAGTTCCTTTGGCCTCGGGCAGATCCATCGCCATCATCTGAACGTGTTGCCGTTCCAACCCCAATGGCTCGCCTGGACATCGGTGAAGTTGAGGTAAATGCGATCTGGCGGAATTCCGAGAGAATCGTGCAGCAACTGGCAGACCTTCTGCGAGAGCTTCCGGTTCACCACGCCGGTCAACCCGCCAATGCTCCGGATATCCACAAAAGCCGCGTCACCCGGACTGCCGGACATCTGCATGGCGGCCTGGCTCGCGGCCACCATAACGTATTGCTGCGGTTTGCCAATGGTTTCGGCGACGGTTTTGGACAGAGAGGCCAGCAGGGCTTGCCGCTTATCCTCAGAGAGGCCAACTGTAGTTTCGAGTTTTAGCAATGGCATAATCAACATCTACCATCAGGGAACCCTTCACTCAAGTCCATCGGCAAATCCGGCGCGTCCTGGCGGCTCAGCGATTGACGCTCTGCATGCTTGCTTCCGGGTAACGCATGCCGGCGGCGGCTCCGGGAGGTGCCGCTGCCGAGATTTCTTCCAGATCCGCCGGTGTCAGTTCAATGTTCAGTGCCGCCACATTTTCTTCGAGATACTTTCGACGCTTGGTGCCGGGAATTGGAACGATGTCGTCGCCTTGGGCCAGCACCCAGCCCAAAGCCAGTTGCGCTGCCGTGCATTTCTTCCGCCTCGCCAGCGCTTCGATCCGCTCAACCAATTCTCGGTTGCGCTCGAAGTTCTCCCCTTGGAAGCGCGGCGAGTTCCGGCGCCAATCCCCCGGCGGCAGGTCGTCGGCTTTCTTGAATTTCGCCGTGAGAAAGCCGCGACCCAACGGGCT
>Ga0302320_10004513_pt1 | contig 31627 bp, 13 predicted proteins | sample Bog_T0_3_FD_202130 | JGI IMG/M metagenome (GOLD analysis project Ga0302320, IMG submission 202130) | Peat permafrost microbial communities from Stordalen Mire near Abisko, Sweden - Bog_T0_3 | ecosystem: Environmental > Terrestrial > Soil > Wetlands > Peat | place: Sweden: Abisko, Stordalen Mire... | reverse complement strand
CGCCAACAAATCACCCATGGCCTTCTCAAATGCGTCCTCGGCACCTGCGCTCTCGATCAAAGGCCGGTGCCGCTCCACGGCGGCCTGCCAATCGCCATTCAGCTTTTCAGGCGAATAGAAACGCTTGCGCAGAGCGGCAAGGACGCTTTCGAGGATCGCGTGCCGGTCACGCAGTGAAAGTTGAACAGGCAATGCTGGGCTCGCAGCCGGGTTCAATGTCATCGGGTGCTCCTGGACGAGTTTGTCGATTTTGTCTCGCTGAACAGATTGCCGCTCGGTTCACCGTCGAGTTGGAAGCCGGCCCAGTAGTACGGCGGCGCGCCCGTCTTGAGCATTTCGAGCTGCGCTTGCCTGAGTGCCTCTGCCTTTCCCTCCTGACGGCCTAGGTGCTCGTAGAAGTTGGCCATCAGTTGGGCGGTCGCGTGATCTTCAAGTTCCCAAAGCGTTGACACGACGCTCTGCGCGCCCGCCGCAACGAATGCATTCACGATGTTCTCCACGCCCTCCTCGCCCACTGGCCCTACGCCGGTGTCACAGGCCGAAAGCGTTACAAGGTCGGCATTGAGACGGAGGTTTCTGATCTCGCGCACCTGGAGAAGGCCGTCGTTCTTTGCCGGATTCTCCGGAGCGAAGACAAGCGCCGAACGATCTGAAATCTCGGGATCGACATACCCGTGAAGAGCCAAATGAATAACGTTGTATTGGCTCAGCGGAAGCTGCTTGAAGTTTGTCTCCGTCGCTCTCGCCCCCAAAAGAATGGTGCTGGGCTTCGGGAGGTCGGTTGCAATGTTCTCAACCTCGTGCTGGCTCTCGGGCAGTGCGACAAATTCGCGCCGTTCGGGTCCAGAAATGGCCCGGCTAATGCGCGCGAGGAACGTGGTCTGGGGAGCTTTCGATGTCCATGCCGCCACTCCGACATACGGAAGGTCCTCTCGAATCACCTGATCGGATCGATGCCTCAGCATGTTCAGCACGGTTCCCGATGGTACGACTGTGACCAAGTGGGAAGTCAGAACGTACTGCCCGGCATTTACCAAAGCAGAGAATGGCAGAAGATGGAGCTTGCCATCCGGCACCACGATCAAATCGTGCTTGTCTTTGAGTTCAGGGATTCCGCCAAGAAGTCCGTCGTAGAGCCGTTGTCCCAGAGCAGGGTCAGTCTTCTTTTGCTTGAGAGTGGAGCGGTATTGCGTCGCTTCCTGCTCCAGCAGGTCTTTGGGCGGGAGACTGTACCGGTGGACCGTGTTGCGAGTCACGGCGAGCGCGTAGGAGTCTGGATCATCCAGCACATACTCGACGAGTAGCTCAGACGCCCGCAGGTCGCGCTGAAGTTCGCGCAGTGCGACGGGCGCTGGCGCCGGATCGTTTGACGATGGCTCCGCGCTGAGCCTTTGTTCAGCGCTGTAGATCGCTTCGAGAATGTGCGCTCTGGAGGCCGAATCGTCTGTGCTCAGCAATTGGATATTGAGTTTGGTGAGGTTTTGTTCGGAGGCGTCGGGTTCATGCGGCAAAATGACCTCGTGATGTAAAAGACCTTGAGCTTCCACCCGACCGCGCGCACGCTCAATTGCTCGGAAGGCGTCCTCTGTGCGGCCCTGGTTGCTTAAGGAAACAAAGTATCCCGCGTAGACCAAGCTGAGATCGTTCAGCAACTGGCGCTCAGCAGTTGGCGTGGGAACCTTGCTGAGGAGAGCATCTAGGAGATCCGCGCTCTTTTCATACAGTTCGTTCGATGCCTTCGTGTTGCCAAGGCGGGCCATGATCTTGGCCTTGATTCCGAGATTCCGCGGCGCGAAATACAGTTCGTCGGGGATGTTCTCATTCGCCGCAATCGCTTCATTGATGGCGGCTAGCGCCGGCTGCAATTCCGCTTGGTGGATATAAGCCTTGGCGAGTGAGCCATCGACCTGGGCCAGCCCGCGCCAATACGAGAGCTGCCTCGCATATTGGGCGGCCTGAGAATCGTCGGATATGGCTTGATCCCATTGCCCCATCCCCTCGTATACGCCCGCTCTCGCCTGGAAAAGCTCATAAAGATGTCCGGCAAGGTGGTTTGCTGAAGCTCTCTGAAACTCCTCTGCGGCAAGTGCCAGCGCCTCTTTGTTTTCTCCGAGGCCACTCAGTGCATCAATCTTTGCGTTGACAGCGATCGTCGGGTACGCGGCCCCGCGAGTCTTCCCGGCAACAGCGATCGCCTCATTTAGCGGTCCGAGAGCCTCTTGGTATTTGTGCATCTCCACCAGGCCCGTGCCATACAGGCTCGCGTATCGAATGTGCGCGCCTGGATCGGCGACCTTGGCGATGGTCCATGCCTTGACCACATTCTTCTTTGCAGTTGCGATATCGCCAAGCAGGAATGCTGCGACGCCTTGTTCCCCCATTGCGCGCGCTACCAGCAAGTAATGATGCTGTCGGCTCGCGAGTGCCTCAACCTCCGTCCAGGTCTCACGCGCCATTCCTGAGTCGTAGTTGACTTCAAACATCCCAAGAATGGTCAGGATGCGAAGACGAGTTTCTGGGTCCCTCGCCTCTGGGAGGTCAAGATCCATTCGAAGCAGTGCAATTTGGCTAGGGACAGAAGTGGATGATTCGCTGTGCGCCGGCATTTGGCTGACACGTGCGTAGAGGCCCTTTGAGAGCTGATGCCTTTGAGTGAATTCCTGCTCGGCTTGTCGGTAAAGAGGTTCTGCCTCAATCCAGCTGTTGAGCCACGACATCTCATCGGCTTGCTTCATCAGCGCCTCTGGAGCGTAGAAACTCGAATGCCGGAAAACTTGATACCCGACAACACTCAGAAGGACGGCAAGCAGCAAGCCAGTAGCAATGCGAAAGGTGGGGGAGGCGATTCGCATAGCGCCCGATCACTTTGGCCTCTATAGTGCCATATCCCCGCTTGCGAATCAACATGCCTCGCCATAAACCACTGAAATGAGTGAGATTACGTCCGTCTCTCCACATCTCAACGATCTGTCTTGGCTCAGTTCCGGAGAAATCCACATTGCAGTTTCGTCTTTTGTTCTCCTATACTGGCACTCGTGTTCAACCTTCCGCAAACTCGGCACTGCGCCTTCACGATCCGCTGCAAGAAGTGCGGTGAAAACATCCCGGCTCCGGTAGGCACCATGCCGGATTCTTGGATCGCCGCGCAGTGTCCGCTGTGCGGAGAGAAGAGAAACTACCTTCCATCCGAGATTTTCCAAGGAAAACTCTCGTACAAACTTGATCCCAAACCGGTGCGCTCAGTGGTGCTCTGATGGGCGAAATGAAGCGAGCGATTGCGCGCGAGCGGGAGGCCTGGGCGGAGCAAATGCAAGAGCAGACGCGAATGAAGTCGACACTGGTCATTGCCGCCGCGATCATAGCGGCCGTTCGCCTTGCGCGCGACCCGGATATAAGCCGCCCCTCTCCTCGTCTCACCGCCGTGGTCTCCGACAGCGTGAACTTGGCGCGGATGATTTTGGATCGAGTGGGCCGACAGTAAGGTGGTAGCCTCGGTTCATGTGCGGACGTTACGGCCGGAGAGCGGACAAGCAGCGTATCGCAGAGTGGTTCCATACCCACAACACCGATGTGTTCAACGACGAGTACTACGAGATCAACAGCACCCGCCTCGCGCCCTCCTACAACATTTCCCCGGAAAGCATTCAGCCGATCGTGCGGCTCGATCGTGACACGGGCGAACGCGTTCTCGCACTTACGAAGTGGGGCCTCGTCCCTTACTGGTCGAAGACGCCAAAGGCGAATTTTAGTTCCATCAATGCGCGCTCCGACAAGCTTGAGAGCAGCGGCGCCTGGCGAGAGCCATGGAAACACCGTCGTTGCCTCATCCCAGCCAACTTTTTTTTTGAATGGGAACCACTAACTAAGGAGGAGGAAAAGAAGAAACTCAGCAAGCCATGGGCAGTTTCGCTTGCGAATGATGGCCTGTTCGCCTTCGGGGGGATCTGGGATAGATGGAAAGGGCCGGGCAAGGACACGACCGAGATCATTGTTGAAAGCTTCACTATCATTACGACGGATCCGAATGAAGTGCTGGAGCCCTTCCACAACCGTTGCCCGCTCCTCATCGAACCGAAGGATTATGAGCGGTGGCTCGCGCCGTCGGAACCGTCACACCTTCCCATTGACCTCGTTCGAACCTATCCGGCAGAGGGAATGAAAGCCTGGCGAGTGGCAAAACTGCAAGGAGACGACCCAAATCTATTGGAGCCTGTTTCTGATTCGTCGAACGCCGCTGAAACAACTTCGCAGAGCAGTGCGTCTCAGGTTGCCTTTCCTTTCGCCGAAAATCCTTGACGGATTGGCGTTCGGCTTCTTCTTTTTGAGAGGAGGCATCGGCATAAACGTGGTCATATGTTCCTATCGGATGGACGGCACATCAAGGCTTCGCAAGCCAGGGGAGGACCACCTCCTGATGTTGCGCGAAACGCTCCCTGAAGTCCTCCGCCCATGCCGCTGCCTGCTCGACGACAACTTCGAGTACGTCTGGGTTGAACTCAAACTTTCTCCAGTGATTGTGTCGAAAGAACGCATCTTCAACCATCCAGGTAGAGCCCCTGCCACGCTCCTGCAAAACGGCCGTGATGCACTCTGCCGATTTCGAAACGTGAGGCAGTTCATAAAGATGGCCCGATGCTTCGGTGTTGTCCAGGACCACAAATCGACTTGAGGTTGCGTACTGCAAGACCTTCTGGAGGACTGAGTCTCCCCGTCCGTCAGGCTGATCCTTGATGAGGATGGCGTCATAGCCAAGATCGGCAAGTTTCTTCTGTACGATTCTCAGACGTGCCAGTCCGTCGCCAGTATCCTTGCCCAGGATCAGGACTAGTCCACTGCGGTTCGATCCAACAGCCAATGCCCGGACCTGCTCCTCCGTTGCGGGGGGCCACTGCTTTCCAAGGTTGAGCACAGGATTTCTCAGTTCGCCTTGGGGCCTGCCATACTCGAGTCGCCACTTCTCCGCCTGAGCGAGGAGCGAAAGCGCTGTCTCCCTGGCTGCCCCTTCCTCCGCTGCCATCTCGATGAGCTTGAGACGAAGCTTGTTGGCGCTCCGGGGAGAAAGGGTATACGCCCCCGCCGAGTTTCCACGGTCTTTGTGCTCCACGAATGCGTGCTCGATCTGCTTGTGAATTTCATACGGAAGTGAGCCGGGTACCCGGTCATCAACCAGGTTCAATGCAGAAACCAGGGCTTCGCCATCGTTGATCCTCGCCAGCGTCTCCGCTAGAAGCTTCCTGCTGGAGTCGGAGAGCTGGGTGAGGGTAAGCGCAAATAGGCGATACCGGAAAGATGGATCACTGTTCGCAATATCTGCGAGCCTGCTGGTTAAGACATCATGACTGACCAACTCATCGGCTTCCGGTATCCCGGGAAGAGAGGAGTCAATAAAGCTCAGCAGCACCTCGTGTGCCGCCGGCGTACCGAGCGTAGAGACTGCATTCACCCACAGGTCGCCGAAGTTTCGCAGATACCGTCCGTCAAGCGCGATTTCGACGAGCAGAGGGAGGGCTTTTATTGCTTCACTGTTGCCCAGTGCTTTGATCAATCCGCCGAGCGGTTGGTAATGCACCTTGTGTTCCGCATACCAGGTAGATACTTTGTCGATTCCGCAGACCGGGTCGTCGATGAAAGGCAGCAGGCTAAGTGCCCTGATGACCCCTTCCTGCTCACTCTGAGACTGCCATTGGCCGACGGGTTTATCCGTGACCGGCGCCAGGAGTTCGATCGTCCGCAAGGCCGGAAGCTGCACGCCCGCGAATTGAAGCAATTGCAACGTGAGGTAGCGATTCTGGCCGTCCAGGCCACCCTGCCGCTCCATCGGCAGCTCAAGAATTTGCAGGATAAGGTCGAGGGAGTTGTGACCATCCAGCGTGGCCAGCGGTGTCGCCAGACCCTTCAGGTGACTTTCCGCAAAGGCCTTCTTCTGTGGATCGGATCGTAAATTCCACAGACCCTCAATATGTTGCGTGAGTGCTTCCGCGTAACGCTTGCGGCGGTCGAGATCAAACCCGTAAGACGCTCCAGCTGCGCGGGCCTCTCGGATATCCCCATAATCCCGCTCCCTGGCTGTCCAGCCTTCCATCCACACCGTTGATCCGAGTTCCACGGTGCTTGCCAGCCGCACCAGGCTCCATGCGGCGGTACTCTCATACTCCGGCTCGCTCAACAACCGGATCGATAGCTCTCCGGCAGCTTCTTTATCGAGCTGCCGAACTGCCTGTAAATACCAGGGAGTGTGCCGCATTTCCCTCGGGCGGCTGCGTATCCGTTCGATGTCGGCCCTGATTAAAGTCTCGATATAGGAGACATCTTCCGGCATACCGATCTGCGCCAGAACCACTGCCAGACCAGCCTTGATTTCGCCGCACGGGTCAACCATCGTTACAACGGGCGCAACTGCTGATCGCACATAGGTTCTAAACGCTTCCAGCGTTGCATCAGGAACATCCACCCGGAATCGCTTGTCGTCGCTACCGCATCTACCCCACAGTTTGGCAACAACCTCAATCTCAGTTGGGTTGATCGAAGCATCCACGGTGTTTATGACGCCATCGACGGCAAGTTCAAGCGGCAGTGAGTGTAGAAACTCTTCGAGTTGGTCCCGAATGTTCACTTCGGTTGCGCAGTCGCGATGATGAGCAGCTTCAATGTGAATCGTCAGCTCACAAAGACGGTTGAAGATCGTTCGGACCATGCCGGCATCAGCCTTGCTCCGCAAGATAGGAATGACTCCGGGATGGTTTCCCTTAGAAAAATTAACTGACTCCAACTGAGAGAGCAGTTGGCCGGCCTTCTTGTCATCGACATCGACGACGAAGTGGATCCATTGCTCAGCCCGCAACGCTCCTTCCAAGATGCGGTCCAGCACCCATGCGCTTGTCCATTCAGGCCCGTCCAGCAGCCGGAGCTCCTCGATCAGAGGCTCAAGCGTGCGTTGTGCCAGAGAGCCGACTTGCTCTTTCGAAAGTGCCGCCAAAGCCTCTTTCGTTTCCGCAGCCGATAACTGAAGGCCGAGGCGTGACATGCCGCGGGCCGTCTTCAGCTTCTCCATTGGATCCGTTATCTGCTGATACTTTTCCTTGTAGATATTGAGCGCGCGCGCCTGCAGGGAAAGCGGCACCGTTTCGAGCGGATGGTGACTCAGGTACTCCCGAAGACTCGTGTCGTCGATCTGCTGAAGCAGCTCCGGCTTGTCCCGAAGTCCTCCAAACCACGCCAGCCCCGAGATTGCACTCGCCCGGACCTTCGGGCTCGGATCAGAGAACGCGAAGGATACGACCTCGTCCTGTGGTGTCTTGAAGCGGAACATTTCCGCGACAAAATCGATACGTGCTTCCTCCGACCACGCCGCAACCATCGCCTTCCAGTTCGCTCCGAGAGAACTGACATAAAAGTCGCCCCACGTTCGATAGGTTTCGTAATGCGTGTGGCGATCAGGTCCAGAAAGAAGTGGAATGAGAGTGCCGCTGAAGTCGGCTGAACCGGTCGCGATCATCGCGGCAAGTCCGGATTCACGAAACGCGGCTGTTGGACTCGCGCGCAGCTCCGCAAGTCGTTTGCTCATCTGACCGCGCACCAGAGGCCAAACCTTAAGACCGCAACTGCGAGCTAACTCTGCCGCGAAGATGGCGTCGGCCGTTAGAGCGAGTTCGACCAGGAGAACTCCTCTCTTCAGGAGATCTGGATTGTCGGCTTTGTCCAAGGTCCTGCCGATTTCGTCGGCAACCATGTACGCAGCCTCCGCCCAGCCCGGTTCGTTCAAGTACGCCAATGCAAGTGTCTGGGCGCCGGCAGCCCCTTCCGGCGTGACCAGGGTCGCGAGCTGATTCATCAGGTGCTGGGCAGCGAAGAATTCCTGAAATCGCTGGTGAACGAAACGAAACCTCGGAGCGGTATTCCCGATGGGTTCGAGCAGATGATGATCACAGAGCTCGCGCAAGATCGCCGATGGGTCTCCGTCCGTCTTCAGACCACTCAGCGTCCGACTGACCACTTCGCGCGCGTCTGTCTCCCCGATGAGAGTCTGCCCTCTTGCGGTCAGGAATACCGCTAAGTCCGTGAGAAAGACGCTCGCTTTGCGCGAAAGGGGTGGGCTGTCGAGCGCAATGCGGTGGTTCTCCAGGCGTTCGACCAGCGACACCACTTCGCGAAGTATACCCATCTTCGTGTCGGGTATTTCCAGCCCTTCTACATGCAGCGTTACGACGTGGTTGAGAATTAGGGGGGTGCTGGTCAGTTCGAGGAGTATAGGGCTCGCATCGAGCTTTCCAGCCAGTGCTGAGGCCTTGTCTACCAGACGCCGGCGCAGGTAGTCGTTCCGCTGGAAGCGATCCAGGGGTAATAAACGGGCCCGGAGCGTCATGTTCGGCAGGGCCGCCGGCTGGTAGACTCGCGTCGTAAGGATAATGCCCGTTTCAGGGAATCCTTGCTCCAGCTGCTTCAGCCGCTTGGCGGCGGCTCGAATTTCGTCCCCGTTGATTTCATTCCAGCCGTTGATGAAGAAACAGAAACGAAACTTTTTTGCGAGAGCGGCAAGTTCCTCTGGGGCGATCGATAGCGCGCGAAATTCCGGCGTCCCCGAGACGAAGTCAAGGATCGATGGATTGCCATCCAGCCATTCCGGCAGCTCGACGAGGATCGAGATCCCTCCGGCCTCACTGTGGCGGTCGGCCAGTTGAGATACAGTCGTGGTTTTCCCTCCACCAGCCGGTGCTTCAAGAACGACCCGGCCATTTTCATTCAATCCAGAGCTCATGTCTTCCAAAGTGAGAACCCCGGCGATTTCCTGGTTGTTCTCAGACACGATCCCGGACCTCAGTTCGATCAAAGGCAGATCGTGGATGTGGCGCTTCCATGAGGCACTAACCTTCGAAACTGCTATGCGAACCCTTCCCTCCACATCGATCAACACAGGTGGCGCCGTTGGAATGTGCAGATGGTCCGCAAGCAGGAGCGCATTCTCTGGCCGCATGAGCGCGGTAATGATCTCTTCCCGGGTGAGCGGGATCAGGGTGAAGCCGAACTCTTCAAAGATAGTCTCTTTCCACGCTGAAGACTTCAGGTTAGTCACCGGCTGGGGCGTAGCAAAGTAGATCGTCTTTACGTCCGGAAAGTTGAGTCGAATCTTTTCCGCGTCAGAGCGGATCTTGCCGATCTCGGGCGTGATCGAACACATCAGCCCGATGCCAATACCGTCTGCCGTCGTGGCTCCGGCCCCATAGGCGTCGAGCCCCAGATCTTTCTTGCGCTCGCAGTCGATCAGAGCTGCGCAGCGTTGCTGTGCAAGCTGAACGGCCAGACCCTGGAAGGGCATGCCCGATTCTTCGTCGATCATTGCGTCCAGCGCTCGCCCAATCGTGCTTCGATCCATGAACCCTCGTTGCGGTATCTCAATATTGCCGGGTGTACGACAAGTTTGAAGACCTGAGCCTTCGTTTCCTAAATATAGCGTACTATATATAGCAGACCGTATTTTTATGAAACCAGATCAGATTAAACAAATCCGACGCCAGCTGAAGATGTCTCAACAGGCATTTGCATCTGCTTTGGGCGTCTCGTTTGCCACAGTTAACCGCTGGGAAAACGACAAAGCCAAGCCGCAGAGTGACCGCGTCCAGAGGATGAAGGCCCTAATACTTCAGTCGGATTCTCCGATCGCCTCGGAAACACCATCCTTGCCGTTTATGCCAATTCGCCTCGATTTTGAGGGCGACGCAGGCGCGGTGAAACTCGTGGTGGACGCCAATAGAATCCAGAATGGTCACATTTTCAACAATGCATTTGGACTCGAACTCTCTCGCGTTGTTCCACTGCCGCATCAGCGGATAGCGGTCTATGAGCAAATGCTGTCACAGAATCCGCTCCGCTTTCTATTAGCGGACGATGCCGGAGCTGGAAAGACCATCATGACTGGGCTCTACCTCCGCGAGATGATCAATCGCGGAAGGCTAAAGCGTGCCCTGATTTGCGCGCCTGCAGGGTTGACCTGGAACTGGCGTCGCGAGCTTCGCTTCTTTTTTGATCTTGATTTCAAAATTCTTCAGGGCGCGGATTTTTCCAAAGGAGACCCTCTCACGGAGCCAGGCGCAGGGCTCTTCATTATTAGCGTTGATACGGCCGCCATGGACGCTGTGAAGGAGCGCCTGATCGCCACATCAGCCCCGACATTTGATCTGGTCGTGTTCGACGAGGCACACAAGCTCTCCTGGGGTGATCCGGCTCGCCCGGACAGCAAGACCCGACGGTACAGGTTGGCGGAAGCGCTGAGCCAACAGTCCAGCCACCTATTGCTGCTCACCGCCACTCCTCATATGGGGAAGAGATTTCCGTACTTCGCCCTCTGGCGGTTGCTCGATTCAAACGTCTTCTCGACTCAGGATGCGTTCGATGCTCTGGTTCCTGAGAAGCGCACCAAGTACTTCATCCGGCGACTCAAAGAGGAGATGGTGGATTATCAAGGGCTCCCCATCTACAGGCCACGCCTCTGCCAGACAATCGCCTTTCGACTCTCCTCTGCTGAGAACCGGTTCTACGAGTCGGCCACAGAGTATTTGAAATGGAGCTACGAGAATAACCGAACAAGCAACAAGAATGCGGCGGCGATGGTTGTTGCTGTATTGCAGCGTCGGTTGGCGAGTTCAACCTACGCGATGCTCGAATCTCTTAAGCGTAGGCGCCAGCGCGTTCTCGATGGTGTTTCCAGTCAAGGTCCTGCGCAGCCATCTCTCGAGAAAATTACTGCCTATTTCGACACAAGCACCGCAGAAGAGTATGACCAGGGTGGCGATGGGTACGAAACGGAAGAGAGCGTCGAAAACCAAGCTCTCGCCTTGGCGCGCCCAACGAATGCTGCGCAGCTTCAGAAGGAGTTGGAGTATATCGACCGGGTGATGTTACTTGGCGATCAAGTTCGTGAGCTTCAGCAAGAGACCAAGTTCCTAAAGCTGCGAGAACTGATCGAGTCTTCCGATTTCCGCAACGAACAACTGCTGATCTTTACAGAACATCGGGACACACTCGAATACCTTCGTCAACGATTCGAGGCCCTGGGATACACCGGACAGTTGGCGTACATTCACGGGGGTATGGACGTTGAAGAGCGTGAAAGGCAGCGCATCTTTTTTATGCCTGCAGAGATTCGACGGGCACAAGGCATCAAGAACCCCGATGCTCCGACCGCACGTTTTATGCTGGCGACGGATGCTGCCGGAGAGGGTATCAACCTTCAGTTCGCATGGATCATGGTGAACTTCGATATTCCGTGGAACCCAGCGCGTCTCGAACAACGAATGGGAAGACTTCACCGCTTTGGCCAGAAGCACGCTGAGGTTCGCATCTTCAACATGGTCGCCGAAGGAACTCGCGAAGGAGATGTCTTGGCAACGCTGCTTCATAAGCTCGATGAAGCACGGAAGGACCTTTGCAGCGACAAAGTATTTGATGTAATCGGGCAGCAACTGGAGGAGGTGTCCCTCCGTGACCTGATGAGAGAGGCGCTGTTTGAAACTGCGCCATACTCTGCCCAAAAGAAGCTAGACACCCTCTTTGCCACTCAACGGCTGCGTGCAACGATGGAAGAGCAGCGTCAGACTGCCTCGACATACGGTGATGTTGCGAAACGTCTTGGCCAGTTGAATGGCGAGATCGAAGTTGAGCGGTTTAACCGGCTGCTGCCTGCATACATCCAGAATTTCGTTGAGAGGGCAGCGCCCAAGCTCGGAATCCAAATCGAAGGCGACGTAACCGACTCTGCTCGCTTCGCCCCTTTCGGCGAGCAGGGATCCTGGCTGCGCAATCTCAGTCCACGTTACCCCAATGGATTACCGGAGTACCTTACCGTTCGTCGAGACGCCGTCATCTCCGGCGTCGATAGTGCCCGGATTTGCTTTCTTCGCCCAGGCGACATCATCTTTGACGCCCTTTGTGAAGAAGCCGGCCGAAAATTCCGTGGAGACGTTGAGCGTGGTGTAGTTTTCTGTGACCCAGGCGCAGATCGGCCGTACTGCTTTGCGGTTTATCTTTGCGAACTCGGCGAACCGAATTTCGGGACTGGGCAGGAAGCGAAAACAAGCGGGTTTGATCGCCGTATGCTCGGCATTCGCTGGGATGAGTCTGGAGAGTTCTCAGAAGGCGCACCAAATCACCTTCTCGCCCTTCAACCTGCACCAAGGTCTCTGCTTTGGAAAGCGGGAAGTCTGCTGGTCAATCCGGAGGACAATGCCGCTCGCGCGGACGCCTATGCCCGTATGTTTGCGGAGACAACCTTTCTTCAACAAATCCGTTCACTCTTCCGTTCCAAGGCAGAAGGGTTCCTCGATGATCTACTGCGGGGATTCGACTTTCAGAGCGGCGCACTGGCGGAGAAGCGCAGTGAGTTGGCACGGCGCATTCGCCAGGGTGAAGAGGCCCTCGCACCGGAACTGGAAGAGGTCAAGCGAGAACAGACAACGTTAGAAACCGAAAAGTCAGAGGCTCTCTTGTACGCGCAAAGGCGCCCTGACCTCATTGACATCGTGAAGTTGGAGAGAATCGCACTGGCTATCGTAGTGCCCGACCCGACGCCGGAAGCGCGGGAAGCTTACGACAAGGACATTGAAGCAATTGCCATGCGGATCGCAAGAAACTTCGAGATCGACCATTACCACGCAAAGGTTTTCGACGTCTCGTCACCCCATCTCGCTCGCGGTTACGACTTGGAAAGCCACAGACCAAATGGCGAAAAGATCGTGATTGAGGTTAAGGGCCGAGCAGGTCGTGGCGCGATTCAGTTGACTGACAACGAGTGGCCCACTGCTGCAAATGTCAGAGATAAATACTGGCTTTATGTGGTTGTGGATTGCGCGACTGACCCCAAGCTATTCCGTGTGCAGGATCCCATTCGCTTGGCGTTCAAGACGCGTCAGTCTTTCAACATCAACATCGGTGAAGTAATTCGAGAGGCTGAACCAGATTGAGTAACTTGTCACACTTCGTAAGTTTGATTCAGAACGCGAACTAAGAGAAGGGATTCAGGATTATGCCGAATCTTTATTCTATCCAATTCGAAGTTGCGCCTGCCGATGGCCAAGAAGCCAGTGATCTGCCTGCTGAACTCCTAGACCGTGTTGCAAAGTGGGTCGAGGAAAAGTATGGCAGGTCATGGAACACAGCCTTTGTGTTCCCGGCACCTGACAACACCACAGAGCCGCTTCCGAATCATTCCGTTCATCATTCTTGCCAGACGATCGGCGACGCAACTTTGATTCGAGTTCGCTGGATTCACCCGGATGACCGGGACACGTCCATGCAATGGGCCACAGAAATCACGATCGGTCGGCTTGACGATCGGGTTCAATTCGCTTTACAGCTGGGCGCAACGTCTTTGGCTTTCGTGTTGCGGCCGGCCTGGATGCCAGTTGGGCGGCCACGAATCGTCACAGAAATCCTTTCGGACTTCTCATGCCGATCTGGCTCGTTTCCAATCCTCCCACAGAAGCAGGTTGTTGACGCAGCTGAGGTGCCAGCACTCGTAGGCGATGTACTTCTGAGTGCGAAGCGGACTCTTCCCGTTGTTGTCGTATCTCACGACCAGTTCACTAACAAAACAACTGTTGATCCGGACAAACTGCACCAATCGCTACTGGGGCTCGCGCGCGTTGTAGTGCTCGACAAGTGGGCTGCTTTTCGGCTTACTGACAGTTTGGGTAAGCACCTTTCCTGCTTTAACGGTTGCGTCCGCATCTACTGGCCAGGTCTGACCCGAGCGTCTGATCCAATGCAGCACGAACTCTACTTCCCAATTTCGATCGAGAAATTCGAGACATATGGAAAACCGCTCGATAGGAGATTGTTCAGCTTCTTGTCAAAAGTGTCGACGTTCCGCTTTGCAGAAGGAGAAGTGATCAGCGAAATTCACGCTCGGTTGAATGCAGAGCGGCTGGCCGAGTCTGAGCGGAGTCGCAGGCAAATTCAGCAGGGCGCGAACGACGCGAAGACTGTGGAGGACCTCCAGCCGCTTTACGACCTCGCGATCGACGAAAACGCCTCCCTCCTTGAGCGCGTGAAGCAACTCCAGCAGGAGAACGCTGACCTCACACGCGACTTGAACATAACCAAATCGAACTGGGACCTATTCCAGCAGCACCAGGCGCTAAGTGAAGAAGACGAACCGGTGTTGCCAAGCGCAGCAGAGGAAGTTGACCTCGAGTCACCAAAGGCCGCCTTGGATCAGGCGGAGCATGAATTCGGTGACGACCTCCTGTTTCTAGACACAGCAGCGGACTCGGCAGGCCTTTCTGAGTTTGCCAGACCCGAAGAGGTGTATCAGGCACTGATGGCGATAAGAGATGTCGGGCAGCTATATTTCGACTCAGTCAGCAATGGAGCATCGATGGGCGGTTGGGGGGAACAGCTCAGCAAGCGGGGATTTACCCAGTACTCGCAGACCGAGAGCGACACAGTCAAAAACGACTATCGAAAGTTCGGACGGTACCGGGAATTCCCGATGAATGGCTCAAAGAAGAGGATCTACCAACATCTGGATTTGGGAGGCGGAGATCGGAAAAACTGTCTCCAGATATATTTCGAAGCTGACCGAGAGCTGGGCAAAATCATCATCGCGTATTGTGGGGATCACCTCCCCTATCCGGGACAGAGAACATGACGCACGATCAAAAAGAGATTGGCAAGATCGGAACAGGGGAATGAAACGATGGATGACAAGCCGCGGCTGATCGAAGTAGCGTTTCCGTTGAAGCAGGCATCTGTAGCGAGCGTTCATGAGAAGAACGTGCGGCATCGCCACATTTCTACCCTGCACACTTGGCCTGCCCGGCGACCGCTGGCGGCAAGCCGGGCAGCCCTTTTGGCTACGCTCCTGCCTGATCCCGGTGATCCAGTCAAGAGGAAGGAACTGCTGGCAATGATTGGCGGAGAAGTTGTCACGAAGCCGGTGGAGAAGACCAACAAAAGGGGTGAAAAGATTGTCGAAGATAAGGAACTCGTCGAAGGCGGTTTATTAGCCTGGGGGCAAGAGTGCGATCCCGCACTGGATGAACTCCGTAAGGCAATCAGGCTCTTTTACGGGGAGCGGGCGCCGAGCGTAATTGATCCGTTCGCAGGTGGCGGAGCCATTCCGTTTGAGGCCATGCGTCTCGGCTGCGATGTTCAAGCGTCGGACCTGAACCCGGTTTCTTGGTTGCTCCTCAAGTGCACGCTCGATTATCCGCAGCAGTTCTTTGACAAGAAAATGTCGCTCCCTTCGTTCGTCCGGGAGTGGCCGGATTTTGTAGAGGACTTTCTCGCTGACAAAGTCAAGAAGCGCAGAGGAAACAAGAAGCGGCACTTCTCCGATCCGGCGCAGCTTGCGTTGATGGCACTCCCGGACGCGAGTCTTGCCTGGCATGTGAGGGCCTGGGGACGTTGGGTCCTGGAACGGGTGCGTGCTGATTTGGCATCGCGATACCCGATCATCGACGGAGAACCGACCGTCGCATTTCTTTGGGCCCGCACTGCGCGAGACAAGAGCGGCGTGGGCCGCATTCCGCTCTTGAAGACCTTCTGGCTTCGCAATGAGGCGGGAAAGCGAGCGGCGCTTCTCCCTATTCCAAATGCGGATCGGTCTGAGGTTCAATTTCACCTCCTTCAGGAGCCGGACTTCACTCGTCCTGAACAGATCATCGAAAAGTTTCCCGTCCTTAAGGAATGGGAGATCGACTCCACTCGTCTTGACGCTTTTCTCGAGGGAGGAACGATGAACAGTGCCGGCGTCTGGAGTCCGGTAAGCGGACGTCCAGGTATCAACGCTCTGACAATGGAGGATCTACAGCGACAGGGTCAGCAAGGGTTGTTTGGATCGCAGATGACGTGCGTTGTCACGGAGGCGACCAGGTCCGATAGCAAAAGAACATTCAAGCGTTATCGCCTTCCAAACCAACAGGACCTACAGGCTGCGCAGGTGGAGATTGAAGATCTGGAGAGTGCGTTTTGCGACATCCCATTCGGCATTCCTGAGGAGCCTCTCCCACCGGTTGGCACACTAGGCTTTCGGGTACCCCTCTACGGTTTCAAGAAGTGGCGTGAGCTCTTTACAAATCGCCAACTGCTCGCTCTTTCTTCCTTCATTCGGCATACCCGAAGCGCAACTTCCATCATTGCGAAAGACAACGCGCAGCTCGGTGAGGCGGTGGGCGCGTATCTAGCGATCTGCATCGACAGGCTTGCCGACTATTCAAGCGCCGTCTGCTCCTGGCACAACGGCAGAGAGATTGTACGGAACACGTTTGGCCGCTTCGCTCTGCCGATGGTATGGGACTTCTGCGAGGTGAACCCGTTATCCGATTCGACCGGCAACTTTCTGGGAGCCCTGGAGTGGGTGTCGTTGTTCATCGATCATGCGTTGGAGACGTGTTCGCATTCAGAGCGCCCTTCTGTGCGCATGGAGTCGGCGCTACAGAGGTCCACGGTGAACACTGACCTGGTTCTGACGGACCCGCCGTACTACAACGCGATTCCCTATTCGGACTTGATGGACTTCTTTTATGTATGGCTAAGGCGAACACTGTATGGTCTTTCTCCCGAGATCGATCAAGCATTTCGTGCGGAGCTATCGCCAAAATGGAATCACGAAGAGAACGATGGCGAATTGATCGACGACGAGTCGCGATTCGGCGGGGACAAAGAGAAATCGAAAAAGAACTACGAGAATGGCATGGCCACGGCCTTCCGGACGAAGTGCGATTCATTAACGGAGTCGGGCCGCATGGTCATCGTCTTCGCGAATAAAGAGGTCGCGGCGTGGGAGACCCTCATTTCGGCCGTGATTCGCGGTGGAGCAGTAGTCACAGCGAGTTGGCCGATTCAGACAGAAATGCCAAACCGGACGCGCGGCATGAGTTCGGCTGCCCTCTCGTCTTCGGTATGGATCGTGTGCCGCAAGCGGCCGGCCCAGGCTCCGGCTGGATGGGAAGAGAACGTTACCGAGCACATGAAGAAAATCTTGTTTGCCCCACGCGAGGTGCTCGGCGGCCGGAACATTCTTCAGTACTACTTCGATCTCGGCATCAAGGGCCCTGACTTTATATGGGCCGCGCTTGGCCCAGCGCTCGAAGCCTACAGCGCGCATCCCTACGTGAAGAAGACGGCTGGCGGGATGATGACGGTCGAAGAATTCCTCGGGCAAGTGAGAAAGCTCGTTCTTCAATTCAGCCTGGGTGAGCTACCAGGATTCAAAGAGGCGCAAAAGGAGACGCAGGGCCGGGGAGAGAGCCTTGAAATCGATCCGGTCACGCAGTATTACCTTCTCCACCGGACATATTTTGGGTTGGAGCCTGCGCCAGCTGGGGCCTGCATTCTCTATGCGAATGCGTGCGGCAAGAACGAGACCGAACTGAAAGTGGTATGGAACATTCTTGAACAGGGTGGCAAGCAGAAGCGCGGCCGGCCGCGCAAGGATGAGGACGAAGACGAGGATACCGGGGACGAAGCGCCGCAGAGCAAGGGGAATGAGTTTCGCCTCCGGGGGTGGCAGGAGCGCGCGTCCGCGGATAGCCTTGGTGAGAGCAAGGGCGGCAATCCTTCTCCCCTCATTGATAAGCTCCACCGGCTCATGTATCTGTTTCAGCAGAATCGCGCAGTCGAAGTGCAACAACGGTCCGATGAATGGGGATTGGCGAATGAGCGGGCCTTCCAACCACTGCTACAGGCTGTGCGCGAACTCGCGGTTCGTGACAAGCAGGATTCGGAGCGAAGGCTGGTAGAGGCCCTTGCTTCTCAACTCAAGATGAACAGGAAGACGATAGTCGTCGCGAATGAAATGAAGGAAGTTCCTTTGTTTGACTCGGTGGAAGATGTCAGTTTGGTTCAGGGAAATTGATGAACGGCAGAGAGGAATTGTCGAAATGAGCAAGCAATCGGTTATTCAGCCTTGGAAGGAAACTTGTGAACTGCGCTCGGAAGTCAGGGATCGGAAACTGACGGCCAGCGACTTTGCCGTTGATCTATATAAGGTGATCAATGGCTGGCTCGGCGAGAAGCCGTTCTATTGCGATCCTGTGCAGTTCTTCGGCACTACGTACGCCACGCAGAATCTGCGCCAGTTTTGCAAGGTGGTTCTTCGGCGTCTTGCAAAGTTGCCTGGGGGAGAGTCTGTCATCAACGTCGCGCAGACTTTCGGAGGTGGGAAGTCGCATACCCTGACGACTCTTTATTACCTAACGACTCTGGGGCCGAAGTTGCCTAAGAACGAGACTTCCGTTGGCACCATTTTGAATGAAGCCCAATTGAAGGAGCCTCCGCTTGCCAGAGTGGCCGCGGTCTCCTTCGATAAAGTGGACTGGGTGAAGGGATGCGAGGCGACCTCTCCAACTGGGGAGAAGCGCAGCTTCCGGATGCCGTGGAATTTGATCGCTTGGCAACTCCTCGGACAGAGCGGTCTCGACATTTTGGCACGCGACGAATCCAAACCTGATTTCGATACGCCGCCAGCTGACACTCTCTGGGCACAGATTCTCAGTGAGGTCGAATCTTCTGGCAGTGGTGCGCTCATCCTTATCGATGAGTTCTTGATGTGGGCGCATGATGCTGCATCGCCGGATTCAACGGGACTAAGACAGGATCGTGGGCCGGTCTGGTATGAGCGCTTCAAGAACTTCTTCCAGCGCTTGTCGCAAGCGACAGAGTCTTCAACGCGCTCATGCCTTGTAGTGTCGTTGCTGGCGACCGATCCGCAAAAGAACGATGAAGTTGGAAAGGCAGTTCTGAATGCCTGTAATAACGGATTGAACCGTCAAGCGTCTCTCCAGTCGCCGGTTGAAAAGGATGATCTGGCCGAGCTATTGCGTCGTCGCCTTTTCGCCAAATTCCCAGAAAACCCCGCGGAACGTGAGAAACACATAGTCGCTTTCTGGCCGCGCATGAAGGCCGTTGATGGCGTGCGAGCTAAACAACCGGATTCGATAGAACGGTTGAAGACTGCATATCCGTTCCATCCGGACTTCCTGGACCGATTCTTTGGAAAGTGGACCGACCTCGACCAATTCCAGCGCACACGAGGAGTCTTACAAACATTTGCGATGGCATTGCGTGACGCAGAGGATTGGGACAAGTCGCCACTGATCGGGCCGCAGGTATTTCTTGCAGCTCCCGGAAAAGATGGCCTCAGCGAGGCGCTGTTAAAGCTGGCCGAGGCCGCTAAGGACTCACAGCGAGACAAGAACCCGCAGTGGCCCACCAATCTCAAGACGGAGTTGCCACGCTCTCTGGATGCACAAAAGGCGGATGCAGCAACCCTCAGTGGAAGAGAGATTGAGGCCGCTTGTGTGGCGGCGTTCGTGTTCTCTCAGCCGATTGGTGAGCAGGCTGATCTCGGCGATCTTCGGTGGCTGCTGGCAGCGTCATGTGAAATGCCGGCAGTCCTGAATAACGGGTTAATCGCCTGGGCAAAGACTTCATGGTACCTGGAGGAGTGCGAGGCAACCGAGGCCGGAACTGGCGTTCCGAAGTACTGGCGCCTGGGTCCGAAGCCAAATCTAAACCAGCTGCACGACTCTTACAAGAAACGAGTGATTAAACACGCCAAGAGCAAATTCGATGAAATCGCAAAAACGAAGTGTGCGCCTCTCTTTGAAGGCGTTGTTGAAGCAGGAATAAAATCTCACAAACTGCCAGACTCACCTGCAGACGTTGAAGATGATGGACACTTTCGCCTCGTCGTCCTTGGCGCGGATTATGCTGGCGTTGTGGGTGATAAGCCTCTTGATAAGGCTCAAGACTTCATCCGCACCCATTCTTCAGCTACGGACATTAGGACATATCAGAACATCGTTCTAGTAGTGACCCCCAGTGTCACAGGACTGCATCAAGCAGAGCAGCAGATTGCTGAGTGGCTGGCATGGGAAGAGATTGAGAATTCAGGCCAGTTCAAGGAACTCGATGACTTTCAGCAGAAGGCCGTGCGGGACAAGAAGCGGGAAACATTCAAGGACGCTCAAACGGCGGTAAAGAACACGTACGAGCTTGTTTTGTTCGTTGAAAAAGATGGTTCGATCCAGAGCAAGAAAATCACTCTCGGTGCACAGTCACTCATTGCAACGCTCCTCCAGGAGACGACACTCCGGATATTTCGAGAGAAGATCGACGCAGGAGCCATCATGCCTAACGGGCTTTACCCAGTCTGGCCCGCCTCTGATCCGCAGGTTCGCATCTCTGACCTGTATCAACAATTTGGGCGTGACCCCCGCCTTCCGAAGCTCCTCAGTGAGAAGACAGTCCTGAACACAATCGAGGACGCGGTGCGGCGCGGAGTTTTGGCGGTTCGTTGCGTTCGCAGCGATCAATCAGAGGCTTGGTTCTGGCGTTCGGGAATCGACGTGGCTGATTGGTGGAAGAACGCGGAGGCGTGGTTACCTGGACAAGCGACACTCAACGCACTTAGTTCCGCGGCCGTTCTGCCATCCGCACTTCCTGGACTGTGGCCAAAGAGCGACGACGGAGTGAAACTGTCTCTTCTATATACATGGTTTGACGGGACTCGTTGCTATGAAGAAGAGACCCAACCGGGCTACCCTCCTGAAGCTCGACCGATCCCAACGGTGGACTTCGCAATCGTGAGAAATGCTGTGTCGAAAGCTATTCAGGACGGAGCACTCTGGCTTGTATTCGGCAATGACAGCGTATTGTCTGAGGCTCCGACGGCGATTCAGCTGGATGCTGACGCGCTCTTGTATCGCCCGCCTGTGACTCTAACAGCGAAGGACTTCCTACCTGTTGCATTGCCTTCAGCGTGGACGCAGGAGGCCGAACCAAAGACAACTGTTTCCGCGATCTACACCGATCTTAAAGCGACTCGCGGACGACCATGGCCGTTGAAAGCGTTCCTAGATAGCCTCAACGCGGCATTGGCCCAAGGTTACGTTCATCGTGCGGCTGATAGCGGCCCGATCAGCTCGTTGCAGCACGATGGAAGCGTTGAGTTGATTATTCGGAGCGAAACTCCCAAACCGCAAGAGCCGCCGATCACCCAGACGGCAGCGGGACGCAGGACGTCTACTCTTGCTGTCCTGAGCGTCTCTGAGATTCAGGATCTCGCCGAGCAAATCCATACGCTCTCGAAGCCACTTGCCGGGTTGGACCCGCAGATTGAGGTTCGTATCACAGTCAAGACGAAGGCTGACGGGGACTTGTCTGCTGCTAACAGCATTCTAGACAAGATCAAAGTGGGCTGGAAACTCTGATTTCAATGCTCGAACGCTCTCGATATCGAGGAGCTTCAGAACGGACTGCCATGTGGAAAATGTGGCGTTAATTTCATACCCCAACCCGGACGAGATACAAGTCCTTTTGCCACCTAAGCATCCAGTGCAGATTGCAGCCCTCCACGTTCGTGTACCGACTTTGCAGTACCTACCGATTGGAATGAATCAACATTGTAAGCATAGAGCTGTTTAACGACAACGAGGCTGGTTGAAAAACACATGGCGAGTCCAGATTTCAAAGGGGCGCGGGGATCGAATACGGGCGACAGTTTCCATGAACTGTGGGCACTGCGTCAGTCGCTGCCGTTATTAGACGTGCGGTCGCCTTTGACCGCTCTTACGGTCGAGGGGGTTCTAGAGGAAGAAGCTGGAGATGGCCGCGCTGACCAATGGGAAGGTGTCGATTGCGCGCTCTACTATGGCAGCGAAACAATTGAAACGGCTACCGGCGTGGTGCTCGTGCAGCTCAAGTATTCCGGCGCCAATCCAGATTCACCATGGACAGTCGCGAATCTAACCGAGAGCACAGGCAAAAAGACAAACAATTCCGTGATACGGCGTTTGGCTGCGGCATTCGCCTCTGCGCTGAATAAGCGTCCTCGTCACAAACTGAATACGCTCACTATCAAGCTCGTTACGAACCGGCCAGTGGCCCCTGAGGTGCTGGATGTTTTCGAATTTGGGAAAAAAACCGTAACATCTCCCAAGGGGAAGCAACGCAGAAGCGGGACGCAAAACGACGATCGCGCAAGACTCCAGCGGGCGAGTGGACTTGACGCCAGCGTATTTCAGAAATTTTGCCGGGCACTATCGTTCGAGGGGCGATCTAGCTCACGATTCGCACTTCAGGAGCAGCTGATCCGTTCGATTAGTTCCTGGATTGGCGATGATGCCAGAACACAAATCAACACCCTTCTTCAGTTCGTCCGCAATCGGATGATGCCAGAGGAGACCGGGCGGCCAATCAACCGTGAGAGCATACTCGCCCAGTTCGGTCTCTCCGAATTGAAGGCATTATTTCCGTGCCCACCAAACATAAAGAAGATCGAACATCCGATCCAGCGCGAACAATCCCAGAAGGTCTGTGATTTGCTGCGAAATGGGCAACAATACATCTGTCTGCATGGGGAAGGCGGCTGTGGAAAAACGACACTGCTTGAGGAAATCAGGCCGCTACTGCCACACCACTCCTTGATGGTCGCATTCGACTGTTATGGAGCTGGCACCTATCTCAACTCTGATTCCTACCGCCATCGGTCAAAAGACGCGTTTCTCCAGCTCAGTAATGATTTGGCGGCGCAGCTCGCAGTGCCATTAGTGCTTACGCGATCTGATAGCGCCGACTATCCACGCCTCTTTAAAGATCGGTTGACACGGGCCGGAGATGCTATTCATTCAGCCGACACCAATGCCTTACTAGTTATTACTGTTGATGCTGCGGACAACGCTACGATCGCTGCTGAGAGCTGCGTCCCACAGGAGCCAAGTTTCATTCCCGACTTTGCTCGCCTCGGTTCACTCCCTCAGAACGTAAGACTCGTAGTAACGTGTCGAACCGGCAGGATGAACGCTCTGAACCTGCCATCCAACTTCCTGCCAATCAAGATTGACGGTTTCAGCGAACCTGAGACCGCGCGCCATGTTGCAACCTATTGGACGCCTGCGCCGAGTGACTGGATTGCCGACTTCCACGAACTTTCTCGGCACAATCCACGAGTCCAGGCATATGCATTGGCCGAAAGTGTTAAGAACAATTCGCCAAAACACGCGATTGAATACTTGCGGCCAAATGGCAAGGGCCTGGACGACGTGTTTCGGGGTCAACTGGAATATGCCGTTCAAAAAGGCGGGAACCAAGGCAGCATCGATCGATTTTGCGCAGCTTTGTTTGTAATGGCAAGACCCATTCCTCTCATTGATCTCGCCAGCGTGTCGCAGTTGTCGCCCGAGCAACTTCGTGACATCTCTTCTGATCTTGCTCCGGGAATTCTTATTGAAAATGAAGAACTGACCCTAGCGGATGAGGATTTCGAGCACTTCATTAAGAGCGTTGCTGGCACTGGATTGGCTGCTGCGAAAGCGGCGCTGGCTTCCTGGTTGTGGGAACGACGGTCAACAGATACATACGCAGCCACGCATATTGGTGCGGCACTCCTCGGATCTGGTCGAGGCAGGGATCTGATTGCCCTCATCGACGAGGAGACGGAACCAACCATCATCAAAGATCCCGTTCTTCGGCGGGAGGTCCAGCTAAGGCGCTTGCGCCAAGCCATGGCGGTCTGTCGTGATTCTGGCAACACGGTCGATGCGGTTCGCATGCTCATTCGAGGTACTGAGGCAATCACAACAGACGAAATAATTCGTGCTCGGCTCATTCAGAACCCCGATCTATCCGCGGCTTGTAGCACCGAAAGAGCCTCGACAATGATCCTTAGGGATTCGTCTCAGTTCAGCCATCATGGAACCTTGCTCTTTCACCTGATTCTGGAGGATGCCAAGGCCGGGAAGCGCGTACCGGCTCGCGAGCGAGCACGGCAGTTAAATTCATGGATGGATCGCCGGAAAGAGGCACTTTCTGAAGCACGGGAGGAATGGAAATCGGCGGGCGAAGACTGGCCGATAGGAACACATGAAATTGCGGCCCAGATCGAGGCAACGTTGCATCTTTATGGTCCCGAGGCAGCATTGCAAACAATGAGGACTTGGCTTCCGCGAGCGTGGTCCCCCGATGCATTGGCGATTGTTGCGCTCAATTTGGTCATGACAGGTCATCAGGAGCTCTTGAAGGCACTTCTGGACAGCAACGCTGCACTCGATGCTTGGAAGATTTTTCTACTTGTTCCCGCGGCTCTGGGTAAAGTGGAGATCTCTTTGGAGCAACTTAAGCACGGTCTCCGGCAAATTGCAAAGCCGCGCTTGATTAGCTTGGAACGGCTGAGGAACTCTTGGGAATACCGGCGAAAGATGCACGCCCAAGACGCAATTCTGACAGCGTGCGAGATTGCAGTGAACATGGGCTCCGACATTCAGGATGTAGCACCCGCTCTGAAATGTTTTATCGGTGAAGAGTACCGGAAGGTGGAACGCCTATTCCTCTCCAACCCTGAACTGATCGATATGATGTTGCGTGCAAGCGCGCTATTAGCGCGAGGGAAGCAGGAAGCTCTTACGCTGGATCGATTTTGGATTGTACCGACACCGGAGCAGGCATCAGATGGATCGAATGCCCATCCCAAAAAAGACGAGAGAGTCGAGAAGTTGCAGATGGTTCTCGAATCGCTTATCAAAGCCTATGATTTACGGGCCCAGATCATATTAGGGCAAATTCCAAAGGAAGAAATCGACAAGGCCATTGGAGAAATAGCATCCTCAGCGTCGTTGAAAGATTATCGTGTAGAACGCTCATTTGAGATCCCTCCGATTCGAGCTCAGGCCGCACATACGATGGCGCTTCTGGTTGGCATCCAAGGGGTGAATTGTGATCGCCTCCTATCCGCGGTCTCCAGCATTCTCGGCGATCGCTTGAATCCACTTCCCGAGGATTGCCTGGACGCACTTTCGGCTCTCCGGATGATTCCAAGTTTACATCCGCGCATACTTCAGATCGTTGTTGACGCCGACAACTATCTCGGCGGCCTGCGCTTAACGGCCTCAGATCGAATTGATGCGAAGGTGCGCTTCGCACGGTTTGTCCTCCCGATGAGTTCGGAGACTGCCGGAGCATTCTTCCTAAGCGGGTTGGAATGCGCAGCTGGTATCGATAGCGAAGTCTTACTTCAGATCCGCGTGATCAATTCTCTTGCGCGACAGGCTCTTTCCAATTTGGCGTGGGCGAATCGCTTGGAGATCGGACGCAATCTAATGTCGGTCGTCGCCGACGCCGCTTTGCGCCTCGATGACACTCGTGGGCTTCCATGGGACGACGTGGCATCGTGCCTTGCACAGCTCGGGTTGCCCCTCGCGTTTGCCGCGGTTGCGCGCTGGGAGGATATGGGTGTGGTTGGCCGTGAAAGCATGTTGCCTTCTGTGCTTCGAGAGGGTCTCATCAAGGGGACTCTTTCAGCGGCGCAAGCTGTCGCACTGCTTCCACTCGTCGATCATGCCGATAAGGAACTGATTAGCTCAATTGCTAATTCAGCAAAGACAGCCGCGAGCGATCAGCAAGCACAAATCGTTGACTTCGTTGCGTATGATGAATTGCTCCGTTACGGTCGAGGCCGCCGGGAGGAGATTTGCAATGTCTTGAAACAAATATCCCCAGGCAAACCAGAATGGCTGTCAAACCTCTGCACAACAACCACTTTTCTAAAAAAGCTAAAGGAGTTGCCGGAGAGGCAGAAAAAGCACCGAGAAAGAAGCCGTGTCTCACGGAACAACGACAATCGGTGGGCGGCGGGTCTAATCTTTGATTCAGCCGATCACATTCAAACCGCGCTCAAGGCCGCTCACGAAGAAGCAAAGAAGTATACAAAGTACCCAGGTTCAACGGAAGCATTCGATCTTCTCATCCCTCACGTACCGTTGAACCAGCGGTCGCCATTTCTTTCTGGGCTGTCAAAAATGCTCGAATCGAATGACTATTTTTCCAGTGCAGAACATTTGCACAAAGCGATTGAGCTGTGGGGGGCAGACCCAGGTGTGCAACAGTGGTGTCGGAGAGAGTTGCCATCCACGGTCCAGAATCGCCTGATACGGCTTGGAGCGTGGATGCGTTATGGGCAATCCCCTCTTATGGATTTGATAGCCGATACACAACTGCCCGACACCGAGGTCTGCAATCTGTTCGTTGCGGGGCTGGCCCAAAACGCGGACGATTTGTCTGCAGAGGTTGCCCTGCCCTTAGTAGCGTTAATCGCCACGCATCTCACAGCATCCCAGGCGCACAGCCTAGCACAGTGGTATTCGGAGCGAGTGGCTGCTCGGATTCCTATTAAGGAAAAAGACGCCGTCGATACGACCGACATACCCGACTCAGTTCAACTGGCAATAGGGCGATTTCTCTTTGCTTTGATGAGCGATGTCGATGTGCGCACTCGATGGCTGGCAGCACATGCTGTCCGAAGACTTGCGAATTTATCCGAAAAAGACGTGATGCATAGCTTGGTCGATCAATACGGACGCATCGAAGAGAGGACCTACCGGCAGGCAGACGCACCTTTCTATTGGCTCGCCGCGCGTCTCTGGCTTCTTATTGCCCTAGATAGAACATCAGCAGAATCGCTGCCGGCGGTGACCTCATTCGCCAACGATCTCCTCAAGATCGCGCTCGACGACACTCTTCCCCACGTGCTGATTCGGGCATTCGCAAAAAGTGCGCTCGAACAGCTTTTGAGATCGGGAAAGCTCACATTAGACTCTGTGCAACTCAAGGCACTCTCGTCCGTCAATGTCAGCCCGTTCCCCCGAAAGGTTGTTAAGACCAGTCAGCGAAGCCCGAAGCTGACCCAAAAGAAAGTCGATCGAAAGCGTCGGTATTCATTCGACTCGCTCGACACCATTCCGTCGTGGTATGAGCCGGCCCTGCGAGGGTTCGCCAGTGTGACAATGGATCAATTCCTGGACATCGCAGAGCACTGGATTGCGGACATCTGGAAGGTCCCCGCGAATATTTCACATTGGAAAGACGAAAAACGACAACATCGGTTCCCCGAAAGATCATGGCATCTTTGGTCAAATCATCATGGTTCTCAGCCCACACTTGAGAGACCTTATCTTTACTATGAGTGGCATGCGATGTGGTGCGCGTTGGGAGAACTTCTCACGAAGCACCCATTAGTGAAGAAGGATGACTTTCATTGGTACGACTTCTACGATCGTCTAAATCGCAATATGCTAACAGTCCCGCCGGACTGGCTTGCGGATCTTCGTACGCCGAAGCCCTTAGAAACACGGTTCTGGTCGAAAAATGAGAACGACATTGATGCCTGGATTTCAAATCCGGAAGAGTCGGAGTTTCTTGTAGAGCTGGGAATTGCGGCAGGAAATCGGAAAGCCATTGTAGTCGATGGTCATCACACGACTCAGGCACGATGGTTTCGATCGTCTGTGTTCGTTTCCAGTGCTCTTGTGGAACCTTCGACAGCAACAGCACTACTTCGAGCACTCCAAACGGCAAATCATTATTCTCATTTTCGGATTCCCCCAGAAGAACATGAACTGGAAATCCACGAGACTCCTTACCGTCTAATCGGTTGGCTGAAAGAAAGAAATGATCGCGAGAGTGCGATTGATGAGCGCGATCCCTTTCGCAACGAAGTCCACCAATTTGCGACTGAGCCCGGTGAATGTGCCCTCAAAGAACTTGATTTGGAGATGCCAGGGAAGAATGGTACATGGCAGAACAAGAGGGGCGAAGCGGTCTTTTGGGGTGAGGACTGGAGTGATCGACGGGACAGATCCGACGACGATCCATATTACGACGATTCGATCGGCTCGAATGGTCAGAGATTGTGGGTAAGCAAAAAGTCACTGAGACGCTTCCTTGAGCAGAGGCGCATGGACCTGATCATAGAAATCCAGAACGACAGGCAGAATCAGGGGGATGGATATGGCTATCACGGCAGATCGAAAGAAGCTCGGCAATCGTACCACCGGCTCTACCTCCTCAAAACCGACGGAACTGTCGAAACGGCAACAGGAAGTATTGGAACTTGGTAAGCACCTCGTATCCGAACTTGGTTTAGAGGACAGCAATGACACTCTTGGCCGCTGGATGGCCCACCATGTCGCTGAGCTTATAACAGCGTCAAAGGAAACCAACAGCAAAGCCGAGCGGGCGGTCGCTGAGGAACGCGTGGTCGAGACCATTCTGAAACTGTGGGAGCATCGAACGGCGCTTCCTGGTCAGGCATATCCCTTGGCTCAATTCAAGGAGATATTGGAGCTGTTTTCAAAGCTGACTCCAGACGCGAACCCTTGGCATTGCCAGGCCCAAGGACAGCGTCAACAACTGGCGCTGAACATCTATAACGAGCTGATCCACCTGACGAACCTTCTGCTCTCGCTTGAGGCGAAACCTCCGCATTTTACCTCGGAGCAGACTTCGAATTTGCTCGGGAGTTTCCTGCCACATGAGGAAGACGATATGTATCATGTGCTGATAAAGTTCATCGGCCAGAAAGCTGACGCGTCTGAACCAAAACAACCGGACAATGTCGTCAGCGACGACAACGATACCCCGGTTGTCCGCCAACTCAAACGCACAATCGCGCGAACGCAAACCGATTTGGCGTCCTTACTGCGACTGTTGGAGGGCAAGGACGATGATTCAGAAGATCGTGAGGCTGATCCATTGGCTTCCGAATACTAGCAGTTGTTGATCATCTCGTGTTCTGGTGTGACTTCCACAAAGAAGCCATTGCCATCACGCGATGAAAGGATTTAAGAGGGGTTCCGCTGATCGAGCGGATCAGCAACATAAAAGGTTAAGAAGGATCGGCTCCCTAAGAAATCTAGGCCACTCTCACGTGCCATCCTCGCCGCACTTCTGCGCCCGATACGACTTCGTTCTGCGCCACCGCCGTCTTGATGGCGTCGTTGTCGGGTCGTGTATCGTAGACGGACGATTCTAAAGCCTTTGCGAGTTCGTCCGGCAGCAACGAAAGCACTGTCTCCCAGATGACGCCGGCGATTCGCGCCTCAATCCTGCAATACGATTTCGGGAGCGCAGCCTCGTCAGTAATTCGCACGGAATCCTGGCCATTCTTCTGCGCGCGCAACGTGAACTGGTAGCCTTCGATCTTCTTGAGGTCCCGGCTCAGCAGGTAGTAGAGCACCATGTTCTTCGTTCGCTCCACCTTGCCGGCTGCGGCCCGCGCTCGGTCAGCAAGCCGCGCGGACTCGCTCCGGCAATACTGTTCTCGGGCTTCCATAATGCGCACAAAGCGGCCGATCCGGTCGACCTTCTCGCCGTGCGCCTCGCAGAATTGCTGGAACCGAGCAACCAGGGCTTCCGCTGCCTGACCTTCTGACTCAATCTGCCCTTCAATCTCTTCGAGGAGTCCGTCGAGTTCTAAGTCGATTTCAAACAGCGAGCTTGCTTCCGCAATCGATGCCATCTGTCTTTCTCCTTCTTGAACGTTCTGAATTCTTCGCCGGCATCATGCCGCTATTTTCTGTTGCACACGGAGAGCGCGGGCGGCTTCATACGCCAGTTCGTCGGCACGGCTCTGGTCGCGATGCCCGCTGTGACCTTTGATCCACTTCCATCGGATAGGAAGACTCGTGTTCAGCTCGATAAGCTCCGTCCACAATTCCCGGTGCTGCAGTTGGGTCCCGCGCCGATTCCGCCATCCCTGGCGTTGCCACCGGAAAACGTATGCGCGCATTCCATAGATCAGGTATTCTGAGTCTGAGTGAAGCTCGACCCGCGTTCGGCCCGCCACCGACCGAAGCGCTTGAACTGCCGCGACAAGTTCCATCTCGGAGATGGTCGTCCAGGGATGTGCGCCCGACATCTCCCAACGTTTCTTTCCCTGGATTACGACGACGCCCCATCCGCCTGGGCCCGGATTGCCAATCGCGGAGCCGTCCGTGAAAATGCGATAAGTCTGATCCACAGAGAGCCTCCTTCCCGAAAACCACTTGGGGCGTTCATCGAAAGACTGGGGTGAGATCGAGATTTGCATTTGCCACTGAGGACGCACGGCAAGCTCTAGCCCCTCGGGACTAGGCAGCTTGCATCGGAATGACCGCGCCGAAGGGGGCGTTCTTGCTCCCGGTCGAAGCCCACAGCACCGGATAGGTGGGAGCGGACTCTGGGAACGAGCCATAGAGATCTGTCAGAAAGACGAGGGTCTGTGGCAGAATTCCATGGTCATCCAGCCATTCGAAGCATGGGCCAAAATCGGTACCTCCGCCTCCCACCGGGTTAAGGTGGACAGGTTGGCCGGCCTCGTATGTCTCCACCTTCTGCACCTCCGAATCGAAGTAGAGAACATGGACGCGCTCCGGCCGCTGGCCTTCGAGAATCGAACGCACCTCGGCCTCGAAAAGCCTCAGTTGCCGCGCATTCACGGAGCCCGAGCAGTCAACGGCAATTGCGATCTCCCCAACGCCCTCGCGTATCACTCCTGGCAAGTAGACCCCCGCCCAGACATGGCGGCGATTGGGACGCATCCAGCTATAGTCAGCCGGTGTCGTGTCCGACCAGAGACGGCGCAACAACTCCCGCCAGTCCACCGAGGCCTCGGCGGTCCCTTCAAGGGCCCGGTTGAGACCGGCAGGAACCTTGCCCGCCTGCCGAGCAACCGTCGTGGCCTGGTTGACCGCAACGTCCCACTCCCTTGCCTGTTCTTCGATGGTCGGGGTTTCCTCGTCCGGCGCTGGTGCATCGAGGACCTGGCCAATTCCGCCTTCGGTGACGGGAGCGGAAGGCGAGTTTGAATTGCCGCCAAGAGCGGTCTCGTCCTTCGATTCCTCCCCTCCGGGTTCGCCGTCTCCATCCTCATGGCCCGAGTCTTGCTTTGTTTCCAATTCCGATTCAAGGAGGTTGTAGATCTGCTCCGCGCTCATTCCACGGAAGCGGTTGTCGATCAGAACCCCATCGGGCAGGCTGAGTCCGGCGTCAACAAGCAAGGGATTGATGGCGAAGTCACACGCTACATTCCACCGTTTCGGATCCCGCCCGGAGCGGCGCACATGATGATGCAGGGCGGGATGCATAACCTCGTGCGCCAAGGTTCCGGCCAGAGTCGCCGAGTTCAGGGTCTCAACAAAATCAGGGTTATAGAAGAGCGACACGCCATCTGTGGCCATCGTTTGAATCGACCGGCACTCGCGCCCCTTCAACCGAAACAGGAGCGAGCCGAAAAAGGGATGGTCCAGGATGAGAGAGGTGCGTGCCTTCTGAATGCGCACTGAGGTTGGCGTCTCATGTCTCATGCTGCCGCAGGCGCCTCCATGTACGCGGACATCCGATTGAAGATGTCGTCGGCGCTCGAGGTCTCAGCGGGTTCTGCCGCCTCGCGGCTGCGCAACAGGCCATCCATTTCGGCGACGATGTTGGCCGCGTCTGCGGCCGTCGTAACGCGCAGCAAGTCATGTTTCTTGAGATCCTGAGCTGAGTAGCTGCACAGCCGCTCCTTGACCTGATCCGCAAACCTGTTGAGGTCCGTGTCGCCGTTGACGTTGAGCCTCGGCAGGATCTCCACCAGGTCCAGAACATTGGTGACCAAGGAACCGTGAAAACGCGACTCCGGTTCGTTCAGCCGGTCGACCATGTGGGCGACTACCTCCCGGAGCCGCTTCCAGAGGTCTTCGGTTCCACGCATGAGCGATTCGCGGACGTTGGCATCGATCTCACGCGAAACCCGCGCCTGTTCCTCGGCCGACATCTGGACACGGAAGTCGGCTCCAGACGGGATGGGCAGCACTTCGAGTTTGACGCCGAACTTCTT